>Ga0209658_1000076_pt1 | contig 79428 bp, 79 predicted proteins | sample SaaInlV_150m_DNA_6_FD_184656 | JGI IMG/M metagenome (GOLD analysis project Ga0209658, IMG submission 184656) | Marine microbial communities from expanding oxygen minimum zones in the Saanich Inlet - SI037_S4LV_150m_DNA (SPAdes) (version 2) | ecosystem: Environmental > Aquatic > Marine >...
AATGCCAATGTATTGATGCCAGGTTATGGTAAAGTATGGTATGGTGATTTAAATCTTACTGAAGATTATTTAGTATTGAGAGAAATTGCTCAAAATTTAAATACAGATTTATATGTGTTGTGGGAAAGTGATGGACGATTTGGAGATGAGAATAAACCATTTGATGAGTTGATTAAAAAGGCAGTATGGAATACGGATGAACTTAAACCAACTAAAGAATGGTATAAAAAGAAACGGGAAACTAAGTAATGGCCCGAGATATATTTGGAAATAAAAGAAAACTTCGTAAAGAAAAAGATTTTAGTTATCAAACATCCGAGTGGGATGTTACTAAAGAGAAAATAAAAATAGTAATACTATTAGCTGTATCTGCAGTTTTTATGTATTACATAATATTAGGACAAGGATAATATAATGGCAAGACCAAGAGGACGAGACGCAAGACCGAAATTAGAACCAATCAGAAGGAAGTGTTCTACTTGTGGTAAAGTAAAAGTAGTTAAACATAGGAGTTGGAATGTACCAGCTGCTAGTTCAGAATTTAATATACCAACATATAATAAAAACGCTGAACATAAAAATAGAGAAGACCGTGCTGGCGTAGAGGTTAGAAACTATTGTAGTATTGAATGTTCTGGAGATAGTTTTTTAAACAAGTATACAGAAGAAGACTTTGACAGATAATGCAAAGAAATCAATCTTTAGAGATGCCGGCGGAGCAGGAAAAGGAGATAGACCAAGAAGTTATTCCACAAAGGAGTGGGGTGATAGGTGGGATAAAATTTTTGGTAACAAGGAAGAAGTGGCACGAGAAGAATCTGGGTCAATACATCCATCAAAGACTGAACGAGGAAAATCTAACGATGAATGATTTGGATGAAGATACAATTAATTTTTTCTTTCAACAATTTAAAATTGATAAAAATATGAAGATGAAACAGACAACGAAGGGTAAAGTGAAATAGGTTATGTTAAGACCGATAGGTGCAAGAGTAGTAGTTGAACACAGAGAACGACAAGAAAAAACAGAGAGTGGAATTATAATACCAGATACAGCAAGAGAAGATGGATTACCAGACATAGGAACAATAGTTGCATGTGGTAAGGGTTCGGTAAGTCATATGACAGGAGAAAGAATACCAATGGAAGTTAGTGTTGGTGATGATATTTACTATGGTAGATTTCAGGCACAAGAACTTGAGTATAAAGGTAAGAAATATTTGATACTTGGTGAACAAGATATTATAGCAGTGATAGAGGAAGAGGAGTAGAGATGGTTGAAATGACAGTTTTTATGGGTGTAGTAATAATATTCCACTTGTTTATTAATGGATAAAGATTTAACAAAAAAATCTGATTTTGAATCAATAGAAAAATTCATAACAGATGTTAAGAGTATTGATATATTAAAAAGAGAGTTAGCTAAAACACCGATTGATTATGATAACATCGGGCCAATACCAAAAAAAAGATTTGAAAGAAAAACTAAAAAATGATTTCTAAAGATAATTTAAAAAACAAATTAGAAAAATTGGAGTTGTTAATTGATAAGACTCAACCTGATGAATCAGATAAAGAACAATTATTTCAACAACATCAAATAGATAATTGTGATAACGGTTAGTATATGAGTAGTGGCAGATAGAAAGCACCTACTTATCGTAAAGCAAAAAGTGAATAGATAAACAGAAACTTAAAATTAAACAATAACCTGCCATTACTTATATACATTGTTATATACTGTATTGGCGACTTAAAAAGCACAGACCTTGAAAAAATACAATATAATTTATGCAGACCCTGCTTGGAAGTTTGGAAGTAGATTAGCGAATGGAAATGATAAAAACGGAATAGTAAATTTAAAGCAAGTTAAAATTGGTGATAATTATACCGTAATGACAACCGATGAAATTTGCAAAATGCCTGTAAAAAATATGACTGCTGATGATGCTATTCTTTTTTTATGGACAACCGATGCTCACTTGGAAGAAGCAATGAAAGTAATAAACGCTTGGGGTTTTAAATATAAAACGATTGGTTTTACTTGGTTAAAAAAAGAAAAAAGTGGTGTTCAAAGTTGCTATGTAGGTTTTTGGACGACTAAATGTGGCGAAATATGTCTATTAGCAACAAAAGGCAAAATGAGTAAATATTTAAAAAAACGAAATGTAAGGCAATTAGTAGAAGCGGTAAGAGGTAGGCATTCTGAAAAACCAAACGAAGTAAGAAAAAGAATAGTTGAAATGTTTGGAAATGATATTCCAAAAACAGAACTATTTGCAAGAGAAAATTTTGACGGTTGGGATGCGTGGGGCAATGAAGTTGAAGACAGTATAGACCTAAGCCAATATTGTATATAACGGAATGCAAATAAGAACAGTAAAATTATGAAAGAAAAAATATTAAAAATAGCTGACAAATTACGCAACAATGAAATAACAACAGAGGATGCAGAAACCCTTTTATTGTTTTTATTTGGTGTTGTACACTGTATTGCGATTAAATAAACTAAAACTTTAATTAAATGACGAAACATAGTAATAATATTTTTTTGAGCGATGGCAAAATGGCTGACGATAGGAAGACAAATAACCTATTGTGGTTTGGTAACTGCTTGGAAGAAATGAAACGAATACCAAGTAAAAGTATTGACCTTATTTGTTGTGATTTACCTTATGGAACGACTGCTTGTAGTTGGGATACAATAATACCATTTGAAAAACTTTGGAAAGAGTACAAGCGAATTATAAAAGATAAAGGTGTTATAGTATTATTTGGTTCTGAACCATTCTCTACGCTTTTAAGAGCAAGTAATTTGGATTGGTATAAATACGATTGGATTTGGGAAAAGAATAATGCAGGAAACTTTCAATTGGTAAATTACCAACCTTTAAAAGTACACGAAAATATTTCTGTATTTTACAATGAAACACCTAATCTTCAATTTTCTGAAATTATGAAAAGCAATATGGAACGACTTAACTTAAAACAAATTGACGTTTCAAGATTGCAATTATCTAAAAATGGGAACATAACAGGCTGGGTCGCAAATAAATTAAATGGTTCACAACTACCAACAAAAGAGCAATGGTTTAAAATATGTGATTTATTTGGAATAGAGGATAATTATAATGAAATACTAAACTCTGTAAAAAGTGTTACTTACAACTTGGATTTACAAGATACAGATATTAAATGTAGTAATAAGGGGAAAGCAGGAAGTTTAGGTCATTTATCATCTGAAAGCAAAAGAGAAACTTATAACCAAACAAAAACAGGCTATCCAAAAAGTATATTAAAATACAATAGAGAAAATGATTACCACACAACTCAAAAACCATTAGGATTGATAAAGTTTTTTATTGAAACTTACTCCAATAAAGGGGAAGTGGTTTTAGATAACACTTGCGGAAGTGATACAACAGGAATAGCAAGTTTTGAACTTGGTAGAAATAGCATAAGTATTGAAAACGATTTAGATATTTACAAACTTGCTAAAAAAAGAAGGGAAGAAAAAAATATTATTGCGGTTGATATGCACGAAACTTTAATTGATGCACAGACGTAGCAATATTGTGTACAACGTTAAGGGTATGGTGTCGGTTGCTTTTCGCAACTGCACCATAACCATTGTTGTGCATAGTGCGGATTATTAACAGAAAAACTAAATAGAATGAAATTATACAAAGGAGATTGCTTGATAGAAAGTGATAAAATAGAAAGTGGAAGCGTTGATTTAATATTAACTGATTTGCCTTATGGAACGGTTAAAGATATTAAAAATGTAAATCATGGAATGAGTGGAAAATGTGATTGGGATGTTGTAATTGACACAAACGAAATTTATAAAATAGCAAATAGAATATTGAGAAAGGATGGTAAAATCATTTTGTTTGCTCAACAACCATTTACAAATGAATTAATAAATAAAGCTATTGAAAATATACCTTTTAATTATAGTATGATTTGGGAAAAAGACCACTTTGCAAATGCTTTGACTGCTAAGAAAGCACCTCTAAATTACTATGAAGATGTTTTAGTTTTTAGTAAAGACTATGAAAAGGGAAAAAATATAAAACCAACAAATCCTGTTTATGATTATCTAAAAGGTTGCAAAATTGAAAGCGGAATAACTACAACTGAATTTAATTATAAATATTGTGAGTATTCAGGCAAAGAAAAAAACAAGCATAGAAGTTTGGTTGCAAGATATTGGGAAACATCACAATTTTTAGTACCTACAAAAGAAATATATGAAAACGTTTTGCAACCCACTGGATTTTTTAAATTACCTTATGAAGAAATGATAAAAATGAATACTTATAAAGGTTCTATTTTTAATTTATGGGAAGGTAAAAAATACAAAAGCAATATTTTAAAATACAAAAAAGATTATGATGGACACCACCCGACACAAAAGCCTATTTTATTGTTAGAAGATTTGATTAAAACCTTTAGTAATGAAAATGATTTAGTAGTGGATTTAACTATGGGTAGTGGAAGTACTGGTGTAGCTTGTAAAAACACCAATAGAGATTTTATAGGTATTGAGATGAATGATGAATACTATTATATTGCTTGTAAAAGAGTAGGATTGTAGTATTATGCACAACATTAGATATGTTGATAATTTAAAGAATCAGCTGAATTTAACTTTAGATGAAAGAGAACATTTAATTTACATCATGAGAACTTCAAACAAAGTTTGGAAGATGAGAAATAAAATGTTAGATGGAGATTGGAACTTAGAAGATGTTAAGTTAGATGATATGGAAAAAGAATTAAGAACTCTTTTACCTAATAATAAGATAGGTGCCATTAAACATTATAGACAAGTTATGATAGACGAATTTGGAAAACAAGTTTCTCTTAGAGATTCGAAAGAACGAATAGATAATCTCTGCAGAGAAATGACTTACGAACAAGGTTTAATAATAAACCACTAAACAAGGAGTACAGGTTATGTATTTTGAAACACAAGTAATATTTACAGAAGAAATCCCAACAAAGAATGGAGTACGAGAAAAGAAAACTCGTAGAGCATTTTTAGTTGAGTGTGATTCGGTAAGTGTAGCAGAGTCAAAGGTAAATGGATTGTTAAAAGATTCACCATATCCCTTTGAAGTTAAAGTAGCAAAAGAATCTAAGATTGTAGAGGTAATTGATGCCTAATTTAACATGGTTTTATTTCCATGTAGGATTAGCACTGATAATAATAATAACTGATGCTAATGGAACATTAGAACCAGCGGTGAATAAATTTGAACAGAAGATTGGGTTATATACACCACCTGATACTATTGATTCAACACCACCTTATTATATTGAACCAATAGAATCAGATTCAACAGACTGGAGAGTTTAGGTATGGAGCATAAAATAGATGATTATAATAAAGGTTATTTAATTGGACTAATAATAGTAGCAGTTATTGGTGTTGCATTATTTTTCATACCATTTTGGGCCCTTTGGAATTGGCTAATGCCTTTATTTGGAGTACCTAAAATAACACTTTTACAGAGTGTTGGGTTATATTTATTATTACGAATTATTTTCTTTCAGACTAATTATACTAACAAACAATAAGGAAAACTTTATGGGCATTAGTATGGTGGAGATTAAAGAAAAATTAGAAAAAGCGTATAACGATGAAAATTGGAGTATCATAGAAGAGTTGTTAGAAACCTTATCATATGAGATTGAAAATGGTGAAGGTTTATTTGAACAATATAAAGATGATGAAGAAGAAGATTTATGGGGCTGACATGGAGATCGACTGGTGTTATTCGATACTAAAGTGCAGCAGAGTTTGAGTAGACTCTTAAATAAGACTCAACGAAACCTAAATGGCGATACATCGCTACAAGGGTTGGACATTGATTGGCATCTAGCCAATGCTGAAATGGGATTCGACAATTTTGTTGCTCCTGTTCAGAATGACCAACCAACTTACGCTTACGCATAAGTTACTGAGTTGTCTAACACTCGGTCATAAAATAAGTTAGACAAACAACTCTCGCATATGAGTATAAAGATGCACGGAGCTATCCAAAAAAATAGTCGGTGGTTTGTAGGTAACTTCTCGGAGGGTAGTAACCTAATAAGCTGTAAATGACTTTGTAAAGAAATCATACAGGACGGGAGTTCGATTCTCCCCAGCTCCACAACTAAGAGGAAATGAATGAAAAAAATAAGACATGGTAAATTACCAATTACATTAGAAAGTTCAGATGAATTAACACCTGATTTATTAGAAACAATACAATTGAATTTGATGTATGATAAAAAGAGAAAAGATAATCACACTGGATGGGAATCCTGGAAAGATGAATATGGAAATTGGGTTAACCCGTACAAAGCGGATAAAAACCAATTAGAACTTTTCGAGAAAATAAAATGATAAAAAAATTGATTTTAACAATGATAGGAGATATTTATCTATGAGTGAATATGATACTTCATATTTGAATAAAATTATGAAGAATATAAAAATATATTTTGGAGTTGGAATAATAATGATATTATTTTTCAACACCTTTGTATGGACAGAGCTGTTTGAAAATTATAAAGATTTCCATAAGCAAACGCTTGTGGAATTGAGAGATGAGAATAGTAAACTCAAGAACATAGTTCAAGAGTTTAAACTGGAGGGATTGAATGTTACTGTTACAATGTATCATCCAGTTTCGTATCAAACTGATTCTACACCGAACATTCTCGCGGATGGAACGCGCATAAGGGTAAATAAAGCTAGTGAATACCGATACATAGCGGTGAGTAGAAATCTTTTGACACGATATGGTGGATGGTTAAATTACGGTGATTTCATTTATCTCAAAGGAACATCAGGTAAAGATGGTATGTACCAAGTACGCGACACAATGAACGCAAGATTTGTAAATCGTATAGACATCTTGGAATCGCCAGGTACACCACCATATAAATACACCGATGCTCAAATTATGAAACACTCTATAGAGTTAGTTAGTGGAGATCGAGATAGTTAAAATAAAGCTTGACTTTTATATAAAAAAAGTCGTATATTTAAACAATGAAAAATACAGGTTATTAATTGAAATCGTGTTATGAAAAATCAAATATAGCGGATAAGACCAATCCTATTAATATCACATATGATGAATTGCTACACAAAAGTGATTCAGAGATTGATACATGGATTGATGAACTTCGTACATATGTTATAACTCAATGGGATGAAAATGGCCAACCTCCAGTCATAGGACAAAATGAGGATACCATTATTTCTAATTGGAAAAAACTTTTTGGTTACGATGTTAAATCATTCTATACAGAAGATTTAAAAGTAATTAAGAACTTCAATAAATTTGCTTCGGCAGTAAATCAATTCTTTCCAACAATGTTAAAAACAAAAATATCAAGTGGAGTTAGTAGTGAAGGTGCTACATCTATATATGATATGTTTAAAGAAGATGATTTACGAGATACTTTTAAAAAGGCTATGTTGAGAGCTTTGTATAAAGATTCAATGTATAGTTTTAGTAAAAGTATTTTAAAGGATGAAGTGGATAGGAATGTAGGTGAGTATTTAAATTATTGGAATAATAATGATAAGTATGGAATCACCGTTATACGACAAACCGATAAAACTCCTGTAGATATAAATTCAAAGTATTTGTTATTAAAGGGTAGTGAAGTACAAATGTATTTAACGAGTGGAAACTTAACCGAACAGAATGTTCGCACAATAAGTGGTGAGTTAGATAATAGTATTACATTAAAGAATGGTGAGTTACGATATTACCATTACTATATAAGAAAGTATAAAAGAAGTCATAAGTTATTTCCTACAGCATTACAAATCTTTAGATTATCATTAGGACAACCCGCGGTTAACTTTCCTGCATTAACTGCTAAATTCTTATATGAACATTTTACAGAACATATTAAAGATGAGAAGATTACAGTATATGATTGTTCATCAGGATGGGGTGGAAGAATATTAGGTGCTATGAGTACCGATAGAGATTTACATTATGTAGGAACTGATCCCAATCCAGATAACATTGGACGATATGAGAGAGTAGCTGAATACTACAATACTCATTGTTTCCAAAGTAATCCATTTTGGGGGAGAGACAAGCCAAACACTTACGAAGTTTTCCAAGATGGTAGTGAGGTTATATGTGATAACCCTAAGTTTGATAAATATAAAAATTCGTTAGACTTTGTTTTCACAAGTCCACCTTACTTTAACCGAGAACAATACTCACAAGACGAAAATCAATCGTTCAAGAAATTTTCGGCGTACGAAGATTGGCGTGATAACTTTTTAAAACCTACTTTGACAACGGCGTATACTAATCTAAAAAACGATAGGTTTCTTTGTTGGAACATTGCGGACATCAAGATAGGTGAAGACAAATACATTCCATTAGAACAAGATTCAATTGATATTGTTAAATCACTTGGTGGTGAGTATCAAGGAATATATAAAATGTTGATGACACGAATGGTAGGAATCGATACATCAAAAATAAAGAATTCAGTACAAGTAAAGCATCATCCATTACAACGAGGTGGAGATGTTTTTAAATTTGAACCAATATTAGTATTTTATAAAGGAAAATTATGAATAATATATTTATACAAAATGAAATAGATGAATACATTCCTGATGTATTAAAGGAAGATGGTAATCCAATGTCTAAATGGAAAATGGAATACAGAGACTTTGTAGAAATGTTTGCTCAGTTTAATGAGTGGTTTGATAAAGAAGAAACTTTATTACATATAGGACATAGGAGAACAAATTTACCACCATTGGGTTCTATACACGATAACATATTTTTCAATTCTATGCATTGTATTGATGGTAAAAAATTAAAATCAATACGAGATGAAATACTTTGGGATTGGTGTCAAGTTGGAGAAGACGCTAACTTTATGTTAGAGTATTTAACACGAGGTTATACAAATAGAAGAACAGATTTATATTCAGCACATTGGGGTTCATATCAAGATGGTGGATGTTCCGAATACAGAGATGCTGAATTTCATAATAAGGAACATAAAAAATTAATGTCAAGATGGCCAGAATATGTGTCGTTAAGAAAAACAATGATGGCACAAGGTCCTGATGGAAATAATATTGGTGAAATAGATGAGTATAAATATAATATGAAAAAGGCTTATAAAGATTCACAAAAAGAATTAGAATAACTAATAAATGGAGATTAGAAAATGAAACAGTTAACACCTGAACAAATCCAACAAAATTGGGTTAAACTTCGCGAACTATTAAATAATACATTTAGTGGTGAACGATTAGAAAAGTTAAATCAAATGTATGATTACTTTGAAGACAGGATGGTTATGGCACCAGCAAGTGGTAAGGAACATTACCACAATGCATTCGTTGGTGGTTATGTAGACCATGTACTTCATGTAACTGATTTGGCTTTAAAAATAAATAAGTTGTGGAAAGACAATGGAGCATCAATAAATTATACTGATGAAGAACTTGTTTTCGCAGCTATACATCATGACTTGGGTAAAGTTGGTGATTTAGAAAATGATTATTATACACCAAACGAATCAGATTGGCATCGTAAGAATCAAGGATTAATTTTTAAACACAACGAAGACCTTCAGTTCATGACAGTTACAGATAGAGCAATCTTTCTGTTAAATCACTTTGGAGTTAAGTATTCCGAGTGGGAATATATTGGTTTGAGATTAACTGATGGTATGTATGAAGAAGCAAATAAAGCTTATTATATAGCATATCAACCTGAAAGACAACTAAGGTCTAACATTGCGTATATCTTACATCAGGCAGATATGATGGCAACTCATATAGAATATGATGAGTGGAAACATGGAGAACAAAAGAGTAAAGAACAAGTAAACAAAAAAGTCATCAATATCAAAAAGGCAGTTGCAACAGAAGTTGAAACTAAACTTGGTAGTGGGGATAATGCTAAGGATTTATTTGATGAATTGTTTGGAGATAAAAAATGATATTAGAAATACTATTAGGAGTTACAACAATTCTATCTATAGTACTTGGTTGGACAACATACAATCAATTACAAAAGGTAGAACGATTAGAAGAGTGGGCAGAAGAATATTCCCAAAAACTAATCGATACTAAAACAACATTGGACTTGTTAGATTCAGAAGGTAAGTTTGAATCTGATGATGAAATTGGAACTGTATTTGAGGGAATCAAAGATGCAGTTAATGACTTAACCAAATTAACCGAAAAGGATATTTAACATGCCAAGAAAAGCCAAGAAGTCTTCACCACGATATTATTTCCATCAAGGAACTGAAAATGCAATCATTCGTCATAATAAGGAAGATAGACCTTATATGAGGGAGAGAATTTATAATGAACATATTCGTACACCATTTGAGAAATTAGCAGAGAATATCATCCATACATTTAAGTTTTATTACTTTGATGTACCGAGTGCAGATGTCGTGCATGAGGTGGTTAGCTTCCTTTATATGAACATGCATAAATTCGCTGAGGGTAAGGGTAAGGCCTTTTCATACTTCAGTATTGTTGCTAAGAATTATTTAATTCTACACAATAATAATAATTACAAACGATTAAAACAACACGATAGTGAAGAGGTTACAGATTATCAACGAGATGCAATTTCAGAAGAAAAATCAAAAGAAAATCGTGAAGTTAAAGTTGAGTATTTAACTCAGTTAGCTGATTACTGGAGAAATAATCTTACTACTGTTTTTAAACGGAAGAAAGATTTAGATGTTGCAAATGCTGTTGTTGAGTTGATTGATATGAAAGATAATATTGATAACTTCAATAAGAAAGCTCTATACATTATGATTCGTGAAATGACAGATTCTAATACACAACATATTACGAGAGTGATTAATGTGATGAAGAAACACCACAATCAGTTACAGAAATCTTATCTTGCTACGGGTTCAATTGAAACTCGGTGGACAGGTAGTTGGTTTAATCAACCAAAAAGATAAAAAAAAAGGGGGCCATTTACAATCGACCCCCTTTATTATCTATCCGATATAGTACTACTTACGGAATAAACCCACCAACACCAACAATGCGACGAGTCCAGCGAAACCCGATTCGCCGAAACTGTTTATGATGGATGTCAGGTTACCTATAACATTAACACCGAAGATACCACTACCGAATATGACTTCGGAAACGGCACCAATGGCTACAAAGGATAAAAGTAAATGAGCAATGTCATCAACCCATCCCCTTACGAGTGCTATGATTTCCTTCATGGTTTTTATCTCCCGTTAGTTATCAATTAGTCGGATTTTATACCCGACAGTAATAACTATTGTATATATTTTAAAATATTAATGGGTATATACAAGTGTATATATTTATATATAACTATTTTCTGAACTTTTAATATTTATTATTGAATCAAATTCAATCAAAAATAGGTAATAATATGGCAATCGATTTTGAAGTTTTCGAGGGGAAATCCCTTTCAGATGTTTTTAAAGATATTTATGATAATTCAGTAACTAATAAAAAACAGTTAGAAGTGTTGATGAAAGAAGTTGTTGGGTTTATCAAAGATGGTGATACAGCTGTGCAAATAATTCCAATGCTAAAAGAGTATTTGGAAATCAATGTGAAGAATGATGAACAATTAGTTAAGTTAGCAACAATAGTTCAGAGGTTGGCTACTGCTGCTAAACAAGGTGATAGTGATGAAGAATTCGGGTTATCTGATAAAGAGAAAGAACAATTGATGACAAGTATAGAACATACTGTAAGTGAATTACAGGATCATTCGGACAATATAACGGCCAAATTAGATAATTAAATGCCCGTAAAAATGAAAAAGAAAGGTGGTGCTAAATCAGGACCACTTCAATCTAATAGAATACAAAATGTAGAATCAACGATGAGACTATTTAAACAATTAGTCCAGTCGGAAGAATTTTATGAATTAGAACCAGTAGAAATTTTGGATGTACATTTGGATGAGAGTAAATCATCTTTTCCAAAAACATCTGAAGATAAACCAGATTATGCTTTTATTGGTGGGATTCTTGGTAGGTTTGTTTATTCGGAACAAGGTAAGACAATAGATAAATGTAAAAATTTTAAACCGATGAATCCAAGTATAAACAATTTACCAGCAGTTGGAGAGATTGTGATAGGAGTTCAGTATCTTGGACAATATTATTATACAACACAATTAAATGTATTTGGTAATCCTAATTTTAATTCACAACATGGAATTAGTAGATTAAAAAGAAAGAACACACTTAAATCTTTGTTTGGTTTAGACACACCAAATACAGATGATAAAAGTGCTGAACTTGGATATTATTTAAAGAAGACAAAAGATTCTCGCAAATTATTACCACACGAGGGTGATGTAATATTTGAAGGTAGACATGGAAACACTATAAGAATTGGTAGTGATATAAAGAATGAAAATGAAGATTCACCAAACATTATTTTAAATGTTGGACAAAGTAAAGATGAGTTTCCTGAACCAAAACAACCAGTAGAAGAAAAGATTGATACGGATGGTTCAAGTATTTACTTGACTACAAATCAAAAATTAGAGTTTACTTCAGGAATAGAAAGTAAAGTAGTTACAGCTCCATATGAGGGTAAAAATATTTTATTAAGTTCGGATAGGATTATATTTAATACTAAGAACGGTGGAGATATTGGAATGTTTAGTAATAATAATGTTTCAATAGGAGCAGTTAGTGAAGTAGTAATTGAATCACCAGTAACAAAAATTGGTAGTTCAGGTGCTACTGAACCAATGGTATTGGGGGATAAATTAGAATCGGTGTTGAATGATATTTTAACATTAATAGAAACTGGATTATTAGCACCTACGGGTCCTGTACAAGTTGTTGCAGGACAACCAATATTACAAAAATTAAAAAGTGCATTAGGTATACCATCAATAAAAAGTCCAAAGAATACGGTAGAATAAAATGGCAGAAAAAATAGGTTGGGAATTATTTAGAGTTGAATATAAAGCAGCCTTAGAAAAGGGTGATGACATTGGTACGGCAATTGCTGATTCATATGATAAAGCAGTTAAAACCGCGGTACCAGGTATACCATATTTTGGTGGAACACAAAAAGGACAAGGAAGTGCAACTGTTCCAGGAATAATAGTTAAATCACCATTAAAAAAATTAATGGCAGGAATGTTAAATATGTGTTTGAAAAACCCATTACCAGTTCCACCATTTTCAGTTGCATTAGATACGGCATTAAAAATATATTGGACAGGAGCCGTTTCAAGTAATATGTGTGTTGTAGTAGTTCCAGGTGTTACTGGAGCATTTATTGACGCGGAAGGAATGAAAAATAAAAGTGTGGATGATTTTATTGATCAATTGATAAAAGCATTTGATACACACGCAAAACAAGTACAGGGGATAGGAGTTCCATTGGGAAATGTACCAACTGTATTTACAGGCTATAAAGTACCATCAGGTGCGTAAAGGAGTTAAACATGACTAAAAAAGACCTTGTAAAAATAATACAAGAAGTAGTACGAATTGAAGTTAAAAAACAGGTTAAACATATATTTATAACCGAGAAGAAATCTACTTCTCTCAAATCACTTACACAGCCAGTTCGAAAGAAAAAAGTAGTAAAGAAAAGAGAACCAGTACAATATACTGAGAACCAAACTCTGAACGATATACTAAATGAAACGGTTGGTTTAAATGAAAAATCACAAGAAATGGATGAGTATCCAACAATGGGTGGTGGTGCATTTGATTCAACAAGAGCATCAGAATTATTAGGTTATGGTGGAGATAAACAAACACAACGAGAAGTTGGAGCAGTACAAACTATGAAAGAAGCTGGAGTTTCAGCTAATCAAGTTCCAGACCATGTACAAGATGCTTTAACAAAGGATTATAGTAAGTTAATGAAACACAATAAGATGAAAAGTAATAGATAATGAACACAAGAGATATAAACAATCCATCAGTAGCAGCATTAAATGAGGACGAAGATAGTTTTTTCGGATGTACCTTTCCATTAACATATGGAGTAGGTGGTGAGGGATTTTTTCCCCGCTCAACAACATTAAAAGAACAAGCATCATCTAATATAAAAAATTTATTATTAACACAAAAAGGTGAAAGACTTGGACAACCAGCGTTTGGTAGTGATTTACCTGCAATTTTATTTGAACCAGTAACTGGTACTATTGGAGATAAAATTGATAGTGCAATTAGAGAAGCTTTAGCAATATGGTTACCTTATATTACAGCTGAAAATATTTTTACTATACAGGATGAATCTAATCCTAATCAGGTAACGGTTTCACTTGAGTTTAGAGTAGATACAGATGACCCTGATTCAATTGAGACAATGACATTTAATTTTAATACAGGAGGATAGAATGGCCGTCGATTATAATACAAATCAAAAAGTAGAGAAAAAGGAAGTCCAATATCTTGGTAGAGAATTTTCTGATATAAGAAACAATTTAATGGAATTTGCAAAGACATACTTTCCAAATACATATAATGATTTTAATGAATCAAGTCCTGGAATGATGTTTATAGAGATGGCAGCATATGTAGGAGATGTATTAGGATTTTATATTGATAATCAATATCGTGAATCATTATTACATGCAGCAGAAGAAAAGAAAAATATTTATAAAATTGCCCAATCATTTGGATATGAACCGAAACTATCAAGTCCAGCTACAGCAATATGTGATTTTAGTGTAGAAGTTCCATCATTACAAGTTGGAGAAACTTACCAACCAGATTTAGATTATGCACCAATATTAGCAGGTGATAGTACATTCTCATCTACTAATGGAACAACATTTAGATTGGCGGATGATATTAATTTTAAAGTATCGAGTTCTTTAGATAATATGGATATAAGAGTTTCAAAGTTTGATGAAACCACACCAACACATTTTACATTGACGAAAAAAGGAATTTGTAAATCAGGTACTAAAACATCACAAACATTTACTTTTGGTAATGCTACTAAATTCGATAAAATAATTTTAAGTAATAATAAAGTAATTGATATTATGTCAATAACAGATAGTAAAGAAGAAAAATGGTATGAAGTTCCATTCTTGGCTCAAGATACTGTTTTTGCTTCAATGGAAAATTCTGATAATAATAGTCCTGATTTAACATCATATAAAAAGGAATCCCCTTTCTTATTAAAGTTAATTAAAACTGCTAAAAGATTTACAAAGTATGTCCGTAGTGATGGTAAAACAGAAATAAGATTTGGTTCAGGTATTAGTTCAAATGCGGATGAAGAAATAATTCCAAATCCAGATAATGTTGGTTCATCGTTATCATTGGGTGTTAATAAATTGGATGAATCTTTTGATCCAAGTAATTTTTTGAAAACCAAAACTTTTGGATTGGCTCCAAGTAATACTACATTAACCGTAACTTATACTTATGGTGGTTCAGTTAAAGATAATGCACTTTCAGGTACAATTACAAATCTCGATAATGTTAGTTGGACATTTGATGATACAGGATTAAATGGTACAAAAGTAAGTGATATGAAAACAAGTTTAGTTATTACTAATGAAGAATCTGCAACTGGTGGTTCAAGTGGAGAGACAAATGAACAAGTTAGACAGAATGCATTAGCATATTTTAATTCACAAAATAGAGCAGTTACCAAAGAGGATTATATAATTAGAGTTTATTCATTACCACAAAAGTATGGTAATATTGCTAAATGTTTTATCGTTCAAGATGAACAGTTAGAAGAGAATACAAAATTGATTGTTAAGAATGGTAAAATTTCTAAAAACACATCTATAAGTACTTTACCTAATCCATTAGCATTAAATTTTTATACTTTAGGATATGATGCAAATCAGAATTTAGTAACATTAAACCACGCTGTAAAAAATAATTTAAAAACATATCTATCACAATATAGAATTTTAACAGATGCAATTAATATTAAAGATGCATATATTGTAAATATTAGTTGTAGATTTTCAATTATTACTCAAAGAGGATTTAATAAAAATGAAGTATTGTTAAGGGCAATAGAATCAGTTAAGAAATATTTTGATATTAAGAAATGGCAAATTGGACAACCAATAATTTTAAGTGATATTGCTTATGCAATTTCATTAGTGGATGGTGTGGCAAGTATTGTTCCACCAGAAGATGATAATCCACAAAAACAAATGGTAGTTATTGATAATGAATGGCAAACAGAAAGTGGATATACTGGCCATGTATATGATTTACAATCAGCAACCAAAGATGGAGTTATTTATCCATCATTAGACCCTTGTATTTTCGAATTAAAATTCCCAAATACTGATATTTCGGGTAGAGTAGTAGGAGATGTATAATGTATTATTTTGAATATCCAGTAGTAGACACAACAATTTATGAGGGAAATGTAAGTTCTTCTATCAATACAGGAATTGATCAAATATTAGAAGTTAGAAAAGAAGTTAATTCAGCGGGAACATCTGTTGGAGTATCTCGAATACTTATTAAATTTGATTATAGTTATATTACTAATCAAGTAAATACCGGAGTTATTCCAAGCGATGCAAAATATTATTTAAATTTATATGATGCAAGTTCAGAAGAATTAGCAGTAGAACAAACTCTATACACTTATATGGTAAGTGGAAGTTGGTCAGGTGGAACAGGATTTTATAGTAGAGACCCAGTATTAAGTGATGGGGCAAGTTGGAAATATCGAGATAACGATACAACAAAAACTGAATGGGTGAGTGGTAGTACAACACAAGGTGGTACTTGGTTTACTTCAAGTATTAGTAGTCAATATGAAGTTAGCTCTTCAGAAAATTTAGTTTATGAAACTAAAGATATTAGAATGGATGTAAGTGATTTAGTTAAAAATCATATTTATTCAAGTTCTATATTTCCAAATAATGGGCTTATTGTAAAGAGACAAAATGTAGCAACATCACAAAGTATGTATTCAATATTCGATCCAACAACCGCAACAGGTTCAGCTGAAGGGGATACTAATCATATTGGACATTTAAAATTTTTCTCACGAGAGACAAATACAATTTTTCCACCAAAGTTAGAAGTAGAGTGGGATGATAGTGTATGGAGTACTGGAAGTTTAAGTGCTTTAGCTTCATCCGATTTAGATAACCTAACTGTTTATTTTAAAAATATTAAATCTGAATATAAAGAAAAATCAAAAGTAAAATTCAGATTAGTAGGTAGAGAACTATATCCAACAAGAGGATTTTCTACTACACCCGCAGCGTTAACTGTAAAATCTTTACCAAGTGGAAGTCAGGCTCTCGGCCAAGGAACTTACTATTCAGTAAAAGATTCATTAACTGATGATGTAATAATACCATTTAGTACAGGTTCAATAGTTAGTTGTGATTCAACAGGTAATTATTTTAATTTGTGGATGGATGGGTTACAACCAGAAAGACATTATAAGTTTGAAATTAAAGTAGTAAGTGGAAGCGGAGCAGATGAATCATCTTTAGTATATGATGACGGATATGAATTTAAAGTGGTGAGATAAAATGCCCTATACAATAAAACAAGCTAGAAATACAGATTATTATAAAAATGTACAAGATGCAGACGAACATAAACTTTTAAAACATTTAGAAGAAGAAAAGAAAAGAGCTGCAATGTCTGGTTCTGCACTTGATGCAACAGACCCATTGAGAGATGATAGAGGATTTTTATTATCATACGAAGACCCTAAAAATCCAGGTGCTTCAATGGAAAAGGAACACCAATATGTTAGACTTCCTGTAGTACAAAAATCTTCAAATAAAGACTTGTGGTTAAAGTTTTTTGGTCCTGAAGAATTAGGCGGGAATGGAAAATCAGTATTTAATGAATTACTTACTGAAGTACCACCTGAAGAACCAGAAGTAACACCTCCTGAACTTGAGGGAATGAGAATAGAATTACAATCTAAGATAGATGCTCAAGATGAATTGAATATAACATTAGATGAAACTATAACAGAATTACAAGAAGAACTTGCAAAAGTAGCAGAGGGTGATTAATGTTAGAATACGGATTAAATCAAAAAGATAAAGAACAATTAGAAATTCCTGGACTGTTACCTTCTGGATTTGGTAGAAGAAATGAAGATTATATTCATATCTATGTTTATCAATCAGAAGACTTAACTACTGATGAAGACGATGTATTAGTTGGAGATGAAATATTTCCAGCAGGAGATGTATTTCCTGATGATAGAAAACTTGATTTAGATATAGGTGGACATTTACGACAAATGGGTTTTACAGAAGGAACTTATAAAGTTAAGTATTTGTTTCTAAAGAGAATTGCTGGAAAAGAACAAACTGTATTTATAAATGAAGATGGTGAGGTTCATGTTGGTAAAGTTCAAACAAAAGTTATTAATGGAAAAACAAAATATTTCTCAACTAAAAAATTTGGTAAAAGACAATCAAGACAAGAACTAAAAGAAATATTTCCAAAAGAATTAAAATATGTTGTAAAGAAAATATCTGCTGATAAAACAGAAGTTGAAGTAGATACTCAAAATATTCAAAACGCACTTTATAAAAAGAGAATAAAAGAAATAAATTCGTGGATAACTTATACGCCACTTACAAATTCTACTTCAGGTAAAATAAGATTTGATTTAACCGACCCAAATATATTAGTATTAACACCACACGATAAAGAACCAGGATTTAGTGATGCAATGGTTGGTGGTAAAATAACAATTAAAGGTATGTATAGTATTACTGGAGCTCAGATTGCAGAAAATATTGAACCTGTAACTCTTCCACCAACAATTTTCACTCCAGAAGATTTTTCAAATATAGATATTTTTGCTGATGTAACTGCAGGAGTAGAACAACCAACTGTAGATGAGCAGATTAATGTAAGAGCAGTAGATGAAGAAATGGTTGGTGGGAACGACAAGTTTTCAGGTGTTTGTTTTACAGGGAATACTAAAGTAAAATTAAGTAATGGTAGACAAGTTCCAATAAAATATTTAAGACATGGAATGAAAGTCAAAACAGAAATTGGTTATGCAAAAATATTAAAAGTAATTAAAGATGAAAGACCTTATGGTGATACACTTTCTAAATTTAAAAATCTAATAACTACAGATAACCATCCAATGAAGTATCGTGGTAAATGGTATAAGGCTCATGAGATTGGTAAGTTATTTCAATCTAAACCACTTAATGTTTATAATTTAATTCTTGATAAACACCACACAATAGTTGCAAACAATGTTGTTTGTGCAACTCTTGGTAAGTGGGAATCAATGAAGAAGTTTGAAATGTGGAGAGAAAGACAAATCACTATGTTGAGAGCTATGGATGAAGGTGATGATTGGAGTATGGGTGGAGATTCTTCTACTGACAATGAGGGAATGACTTATAGTACACCATATATTGCAAATAATGAAGTTGTAGTTAATGACCCACCACCAAGTGTAACTCCAGAAAATATTAGAGGGGCAATAGCTATAAGTAAGGGATCAGCTGATGTACCAACGGTTCCAGTACCAGCTCCAGAAATTGTAATACCAATTGATTATGTTGGAACAATTGTTGAGGTGTTGGACAATAATAGAATAAGAGTTGATACATCATATGAACAAGGTGCAAATAAATTTGAACATAGTGGTGAAGATAATTCAAGAGCAATATTTGATGAATGTTTTGTTAATTTCAAAAAAGGACAAGTTGAAAGATTAAATACTTATATGGTTTGTAATGGAAGTTATCACTTAGTACTTAATTATTTAAAAAATCCATTTGGAGCTGAAACTTCAAGATTAGTAAAGTTATACGATAAGGTAGAAGAAACAGAAGAAATGGATTTATGTTATTTCGTAGAAGAGAAAATGGAGCCATATGAAGATACGATTACTTTAGTTCCATTTGTAGAGGAAGATCCTGAAATATTATTTTTAAGATTACCAGATTTTAACTCTACTAATAATCCAATAAATTTTCGTGGAACAAACTTTAATAACTATACTCAATTAATCGGAACAGATTCGGGAGTACAAGAAGATATTCAAAATAAATTAGTTTCACAAAGTTTACTTGATACCCAAGTCAATGTTGATTATACAAGAAGAACAGATTATTTAGGAAGTGATATAACAGATTATGGATTTGCTAATCACATTCACTTTAGTAGTGCAGAAAAAAGAATTGATAATTTTAAAACGAAATTAGAATTAATTGAATTATATGTTTCATCAAGTGATTCATTTCAAGATATAACTGGTTCTGAAGAAACTATTGGTGAATGGAATGCTAAAAAACGAAGAGTAATTAATTCATTTGATCCATTAGAACATTATATGTATTTTGAATCATCTTCATACGCTTCGAGTTCAGTTGGAGAATACTACTCAGCTTCTTGGCCTAAGTCAAATTCATCTTCACCATATACATTAGTTCATACGAGTGGTTCTGCAGCAACAACTTGGTTTGATACTTGGAGAGGATATGCAGAAGATTTTGATAGAAACAATCGTGATAGATTAGCTAATAATATACCACTTCATGTAAATACTGATACTCAAAATAATACATTTATAGATTTTCTTGATATGACTGGACAACAATTCGATGAGATTTGGAGTTATCTAAAACACTTCACAGATATAAATGAAAGAAGTAATAAATTATCAGAGGGTATATCAAAGGATATTGTTAGAGAAGTTGCTAGGAGTATGGGATTTGAACTTACTAATGGTAATGATTTAATGATACTTCCAGAATATTTGTTGGGTAAAGAAGCAGATGGTACTACTAAATATGAATCACCACAAGACCAGGTAACAGAAGAAATATGGAAAAGAATTTTAGCAAATACACCTTTCTTTCTGAAGACAAAAGGTACTATGAGGGCAATGAAAGGATTGTTAAATTGTTATGGTATACCAAGTTCAATATTACGAGTAAGAGAATATGGTGGTCCTGATAAAGGAACAAGAGTTTCTTATGAGATAAAAAGAAAGTTTACATATGCATTAGATTTTAAATCTTCAGAGTATGTTCAAGTGCCATGGAATGATGATGGTACGAGTGGAATAAAACCTGAAACAGTAGAGTTTAGATTTAGAAGTCCAAAATCAAAAGACCAAGTTATATTGAATCAAGGAACTAATTGGGCAATATCATTACAAGATAATGGAGCAACTGATGATTATGGATATTTAGAATTTGCTATTAGTGGTAGTTCTCTTGAATTTGTTACTTCATCTTTATTACCAGTTTATAATGATGAGATGTGGAGTGTTATGTTAACGAGGAAATCAGCAAGTGGAGCTGAGTTAACTGCAGATACAACTTCACAAAATATAACTTATGAGTTAACAACAAAACAATATGATTCAAGTAGAGAAGTTGTAAGGTTTGCAAGTAGTCAAAGTTTATCAACAAATACTGCAGCGACAAATGCTAAATTTGTTGCAGATGGTACTCTAAGTTTTGGTGGAAGTGGAACAGGGTTTTATACAACACAACTTAGTGGTTCATTAATGGAGCTTAGATTGTGGAGTGAACCATTATCACAGGATTCATTTGATAACCATGTTAGAGCACCAAAATCTTATAATGGAAATACTACTGAATCTTTCTTTGATAATTTGATACATAGAACACAATTGAATGATAATATAAGTTTAGTTTCAACTTCAAGTTTTACTGATAATAGTTTTTCACAAACATACAATGAAACTGGTAGTGCTAAAAGTTTTGTTGGGAATCAATTTAGAAGTATAGTAGATTTAGAACAATTAAGAGTTCCAAACATTGGTCCGAGTAGAAGAAATGCAACTAAAATACGATTAGAGGATAATACTTTAACTGGACCATTATCATCTAATATTAGAAATGAAAAATCATCACAAGATTTTGCACCAATAGATAGTAATAAACTCGGAGTATTCTTTTCACCAACGGATGTAGTGAATGAGGATATAATGTATTCTATAGCGGATTTTAATTTTGATAATTTGGTTGGAGATCCAAGAGATGTTTATGAAGATAGTTATCGTGGATTAGAATTACAACAAAGAAAGTATTGGAAAAAATATTCACGAACAAATAACTTTTGGGATTATATGAGAATCATAGATTATTATGATAGTGGTATTTGGCAACAACTTAAAAGTTTATCACCTGCAAGAGCAAACACAACTCTTGGAGTTTTGATTGAACCAAACATATTAGAACGAAGTAAAGTGGTAATTGGAAAGTCACCATCATTTGATAATCAATATTTTGAAAATGCTGGACATTTTGATGTTGGAATAGATATGACTAATTTCATAAGTGGTTCTGATGATAGGATGATGGTTCTAACTGGAGAGTTTCCAAACTATGATGGAGTTTTAAATGTACATAATAATGAATCAGGTTCACTTGGTACTACAGCAATGCCATCATTGGTGAGATTGGGAGAAATTGACCCGAGAACAGAATTTGGTAATACATATGCTACAGCAAGTACTACACAGGGTGCTGTATCAAGAGTATTTACAGAAACATTACAACCTTATATTAGTTCTTCAAGACTTGCAGAACACAATGAAATAAAATATAAGAATTATGCGAGTTCACAAGATGCTTATACTGATACACCACTTAGTTCATCATTTGAACCAGCGGAATATCAGAGTATGGCATATGACTCAAAACTTTTTAGACTTTTTTATAAAGGTCAATTATTAACAAAGAAAAATACAATAGATGGAAACGACCCCGTTGAGATAACTATAACATCACCAACAAAACTTGTAACACAAGAACCAGGTGATTCTAAACTAAAAGTTGAATAAAAGATGAGTAAGTATATATTTATCTATGAGGTTTTCCATCTCAAATATAATACAATTAGGAGTATTTAAATGAATAAAAAATCAGTCGTTTGGACATCCCCAAGACGCGTGAAAATGGGATTTCTAAACAATACAAGCGTAACCGTTGATGCTATTCTTACCAAAAAAGGTCGAGAACTATTGGCAAGAGGGCAAGACGAGTTCAGAATAACAAAGTTTGCATTATCGGATGACGAAATAGATTACAGTCTATGGGATACAGCACATCCGAATGGTTCAAATTATTACGGAGCAGTAATTGAGAATATGCCGTTATTGGAAGCCTTTGTAGATGAAAATCAAGTTATGAGATATAAGTTAGTATCCTTACCGAAGAATACTGCTAAATTACCAATACTTGAAATTCCATCACCATCATTAGTTTTCAATGGTCCTGGTATTACTCAAACTATTACACCAAACACGCGAAATGGTAGTGATAACGAAAGTGGATATAACTTCATCTTACATGATGGTATTATAGCTAACTTGACTCCAGTAATCGTTTCTTCTAATACGAAGAAAAGTAGAGTACCACCAAAACAAAGGTTTGCAAGAAGAGTAGCTGGATCCAGTCGGGGAAGATTTTCCGCAGGAGCAGCTGGTAAATTGGGTGCAACCGCATTTTTAGATGAACTGGAAGATATGAATATTGCAGATTTACAATTTAATGCAGGGGCAACTACTCCAGTATTCTTAAACGAGGAAGAGAGAAAGAGTTCAATAACAATTACAGGAAAATCTGTAAATGTCGTTTCTCGTTCTGTAACTTCAGACACTTCAACAAATGTAACCGTAATTGGGTTGGACACAGGGGCGACATATAATGTTGCAGTTACTGTTAAAGCAGACCCAAGTAAATTATAAGGAGTAGATGATGTCAGTATTTACAAGATTCGATTTTGAAAACGATGTAGTTGAAAATCAACGAACTAAAGTATCAAGTGGTATTTTTAGTGGTGGAAGTGGAACATTAACCACTTTCTTTACAGCATCAGCATTAGGTGATGTTAGTGGTTCGTATCGTGCAATATATCATAAAGTACCAAGCGATTCAACATCAGAAATACAATTTGATATAGGATATGCTAATTTTAATGGGAGTGGTTCAGCAGGAAATACTACCAAATTAACAAGTGGTGGAAGACAAACTGCTGGGATGTATCGACAATTCAGAAATGTTTTGTTATCACCCAATACCGAGAAATTTACATTCACAAGTGCAGCTTCTACTGCAGATGATTTTTACTTCATCTCGTTCAATAGAGCTCGTATGAGAGAAAAGATTGATCCAGGTAATTGGGAACTACATCTTGGGAGTACACCATTAAAATTAATTGATGATAGTGGAGCAACTAATAACCCAACTGTTAATGAGGGTGGGAGAGTATATAATATTGTTTCAGGTTCATTGGAGACAGGAACAGGTGTTATTAAAACTGCAGCAGTTTCTCAACCAGGTGGAGCAATTGGTACATTCTATCCAGATTTAGGAATTATTTTATTAAGTGCATCCCAACTTGATGCAAGTGCCTCAATGGCAAGTGCCAGAAGTGCAGATGCATTCGATGACAATGGAATGAAATTTTATAATTCAATGGTAACAGGTAATAAAGTTCAAGCTCGTAGAGAAGAAGAAATAACTTCAACAAACTTTTTCTGTAGAGTGAATAACAAACGATACAACTTTAGTTCCAATCCAACTTTCTTTACAGGTTCAGATGGAGCATTAACACAACAAACTTTCTTCAAAGACCCTAAAGTTTATATTACTTCTGTAGGTATGTACAATGATGAAAATGAGTTGTTGGCTATTGCTAAACTAAGTAAACCTATTTTGAAATCATACTCAAGGGAAGCTATTATAAAAGTAAAACTTGACTTCTAAGGGGAAACTATAATGTTCAAAAACATTGACCCATCGAGTAAGTCAATTAAACCTTTTAAAGCGTATAAGTCATTCACACTAACTAACAATGATAGTGGGAGTGGACACTTTGTTTTAAAAGCAGTTAGTGGTTCTCATCATAATTTCAATACAGGTTCCGCAGCTTCACAGAGTTTTGGTAGTTATGTTCAATCTGCAAGTGCATTTGAATATGGTACATTCTATGATTTACCTAATTGGCATGGAATAAATCAACTCTATTATAAAAGAAGTTCAGAACCATATGGAAATTTTGGAAGTAATAATCCTAAAAAGATTAATCGCGAACTAAATGGTACGGCAAGAATATTTTCCATACCAAGACAATTATTCGGTGAACAAATAAAACCAGAAAGTGTAACACTATCAGCTACAGCTGATGGCCAAACTTTTGATATCCGAGATGACGGAGATGGGAATTTATTTGATTTTGCTCATTCAGCAAGTTATGCTGCATTTAAATCAAGTTCATTTAATAGGAGTCAAGGTGTACAATCAAATGGAAGTGGTAGTGAGGTAGGTAATGTTTTTTATGAACATGGCCAAATTGTTATAACCGATACAGGTTCTTATGTAAATGTAGGAACTTCAACAGGACATACTTTAAATTATAAAGCAACTTCTACATTATATGAACATGAATATGTTGTGGATGCTACACCAAGTGAGTTTAATTTAAGTACTAATATAAGTGCTACATTTGAACGAAGTGGTAGTATATCAATTGCAGAAGGAAGTGTATCAATGTCAAGATTTTTCCCACCAGGTGATCAACCAACGGGTGTGGGAACGGGCAGTTTAAAACCATTTTATAATGCAGCTTCTAAGGTGGCATCATACACAACACATTCTGAATTTCGACCATATGTTAGTACTGTAGGACTTTATAATGATAGTAATGAACTTATGGCTATTGGTAAGTTAAGTAAAGCAGTGAAGTTTAGTAAAGATTCAAACACATCAATAGTTATAAGATTTGATGTTTAATTAAGTATATATCCTATTTATTATTGATTACAGGGGAGTAATTTTTTAATAATTAAAACAGGAGAGAGACTACGATGGATACCGATGTTCAAGGGTTATTGAAAACCTTAATAGGACATTACGGTTGGATGGTAGTTACATTTGGTATTATGTTCTTTTTTAAAGAGTCCATAATGAATATGATTCAGGGTATGCAAATATTTATGGGTAACGATTTTAATAATGATGATGTTATCTATATTAGTGGCCGAGAAGCCAGAGTCGTGAGAGTCGGAATGACAAAAACAGTATTTTACATGACCGACAGGAGAAGTAAAATGGTAGTGCCCAATGAAAAACTAAAATCCTTAACCTTAGAGAAACGATTACCGCGTGGTGCACGCCAGGCTAAAGACGGTTATTTGCCTAAATCTACCGATAAACTATCAGATAAACAAAAACAAGGATTACATGCAGTTTCTAACGAAAAAACTGTACGGGATACGGGGAAAAAAGTATCAAAAAAGTAGTTAGTTTTACCTAAATTTTAAAGATTTTAATATTTATTAATAAGTCATAATCAATTAACTATAGAAAGGATTGACGAAGTATGAGAAAATTATGGATGATACCATTGTTATTTAGTTTTGTGTTCTCACAGAATTTAATAACAGACTTTTTTAAATATTCAACTGTATATGCTGGATTTAATTTATCTTCACCTAAATGGGAAGATGATAGATACAGATTGCAGTTAATAAATCCAGAAACTGGCCTACCAGATTGGGTAAATGGAACTATTAGTGTAAATAAAGAAGATATAGAATTAAAACCAGATTTTGATTTCTCATTTGGTATAAGAAAAATCGCAAGATTTCATTATGAACCAAAACGAGGAGTTAAAAATGCTGGTGTTGGTGGAGATTGGTATAAAGGAAATGAATCAAGTCCAAATGATGCTGCTACAATTGGTAGAGTTAAAGGATTTGAGTATTTAATAAAATATGAAGAAAATCGTAGATGGGATGAGGAGTTTACATCTCAAGAATATAATTTACGATATCTTGGTGATTGGTTTATTGCTAAAATTAAATACCATGATTTACAATTAGAAGACATTAAATATTCCCAAGCAGATTTGAGATTTAGAAAAGAATTTCTATTAGAGGATGCAAGTCTAAATCTATCAGTTGGTATTGGTGGGAGAGAACATCCAGTTTATGGATTTGCCCCTACCGTTATAGATACAAGTTGGTATACAGGTTCTTGGTGGGATTTCGCATCAGATGAATTTGGTGTAAGTGATAAATACTATCGCGGTGATTTAGACGGAGATGGAGTAGGAGATGGTGGAATGACTATATATGATGCAGCTACAGGACAACCAATAGGTTGGGTAGGTAGTGATTTTAGATGGTTTGATGCCAATGGTGAATTAATGGCAATGTCTGATAGAGAATTTTATCAATATCATTTTCCTGAATTATTAGAAAATTGGTTTGAAGATAAAACAAAGGCATTAGGAAATCAACGAGAAATATCATTATCATTCGGTTTAGATTACTATAAATACACAGAGAACTTTTGGATACATGCATGGGGAACTTTGTTTCCTATCCACTATGGATTAGATAAATACTCTTTCCATAATGCATTTGCATTTAAAGAACATGAAAAACGAGGTGGGGATCCACTTGAGTTTGAATTTATGGATGCAGAAATAGAACAATGGAATGATTATGACTTCGGTGCAGTAATCGGATTTAAATTAAAAGATAATTTAGGATTTTATGCTGAAGGTAAATATTTATACTATTGGGAACGCCCTACTTATGATGTACGATTAGGGTTAAATTATCAGTTTTTAAACTAATATAGGAGAGATAAGAATGTTAAACGCATGTAAAAACCCAGATTGTAAATGTGAAAATTGCAATTGTAAAAATTGTGATTGTTAATCACTCGGAGAGAATAAGTGGATGAAAAGAAATTAGGTCAGCTGTTGCTCGTTAAAGATGTAATAACTAAACGACAATTAGCATCAGCTGTACAATCACAAATAAAAGGTGATAATAGAAAGATAGGGGAAATCTTAATTGATAAGGGATTTCTTACTATGGAAGATTTAACAGATATTTTGTTAGAGAATGGGCATAGTGAGCCAACACCAGTTATACCAACCCCTGAGCCATCAGGTTTAGTGGAAGGATCAGAATTGAGTAAAAATACAAAATTCAAAGTATCCATTCAGACGATGATTAGTGCTGGAGTTGGTATTGCAACACTGGTTGGATTTTGGTACGCATTACAAGCAGACATACAAGAAGCAAAAGAGTTACCCGCGATTGGTAACATATATGACCAAGAGTATCCATCAAAACCAGAAGGATATAACTGGCCGCGTTCATATGAACAATATAAGGATAATGTTGGTGCACTTCAAGAAGATATGGATGCAGTATTTGAAACCTTAGAAGACTATGAAGAAAAGATTGAAGAATTAGAAAAGCAAGTTACAGAACTGAGAATTAAGGTGGGCAATAAATGAAAAAAACAAGAATAATAAGAAATTTTCTATTTTGGTTTGTACTTGGATTTGTTATGATGGGTACAGTATCAAGTCAAACAAGACCTAAAGCAAAAGTAGAAATTACAGATAAAACTTTTAAGTCAGCAGTATCTAAAGGGTTTGTTGTGGTGATATTCACAGCAGATTATCAATTGAAAAATATTGATCCTAAGATGATAAAAGATATTGAAGGACATGAAAAAACTGTTGTGGTATCAATACAACACAATAGTGTTTCAGCCGTTGTAAAGAAATTAAGGTTGAGAAATTATCCATCAATAGCTTTGTTTCATAATGGAGCAAAGAAAAAAGTTTGGAAACCAGATATGGATGGAAATTTAGGGATAACCCAAAAAGATATTAAAAAAGAAATAACCAATACATTAGCAGGTGATGTATTTTAAAAAGGAGACTGATATGTTTAAAAAACTATTAGTAATAATACCGTTATTGTTTGCACTTGGATGTGAAGACAATATAAGTCATGATATAGATGCTAATATGAATGGTAAAATACAGTTTTCAAATTTAAAAATAGATACAGATTCAGAAGAATCGCCGTATCATAATTATGGTGGCAGATAAACCACTTGTAGGAGAAAGAATATGGCTGACGAAAATCAAGTAGAAACAAGTGAATCAGTATCAGTAGGTGATGATGAAGTTGGTGCAAGTGTAGAAGTAGATACAGGAGCAAGTGTAGAGGTAAGTGATGATGGAGTATCAGCAGAAGCTCATTATGAAGAATCTGCAGAAGCTCATGCTGGAGTATCAACAGAATCAGACTTGGGAGAAGCTCATGCTGGAGTATCAGCCGAAGTAAGTGTTGAAGCAGAAGTTCATGCAGATGCAGGATTTGATGGTGAAGATGTGAGTGCAAGTGTTGGAGCATCAATTGAGGAAAAAGCTCAAGTAGGTGTTGAAGCAGGAGCAAGTACTGATGGGGCTGGAGTTGAAGTTTCAGGTGATGCATATGTTGAAACACACGCAACAGCAGAAGCAGATGTAAGTGTTGGAGAACATGGAGTAGAAGCTGGTGGAGAAGCATCCATTGGTTCAAGTGTCGGTGTTGAAGGTGAAGGAAGTGCAACCGTAGGAGCCGCAACTGGAACAGTTGGTGGTGGAGTTAGTGTTGGTGAACAAGTTGGAATTGGTGGAGAAGGACACGCAACTATGGAAGATGGTGTAGTTGATGTAGGTGTTAGTGGAGATGTAGCAGCGTTAGTAGGAATTGAAGTTGATGTGGATGTACAAATAGATACTAAAGAAGTTCAGAAAGAAGCTGAAGCGGCACGAGTAGCAGCTGAAGAAGAAGCAAAACGAGTTGCTCAAGATGTGGCTGATGCAAAGAGAATTGCAGACCAACAAGCAGCTGAGGCAAAAAGAATTGCAGATGAAGCTAAAGCAGAAGCAGAACGACAAGCCGAAGAAGTTAAGAAACAGGCTGAAGAAGCAAAACAACAAGCCGAAGAAGAAGCAAAACGAGTTGCTCAAGAAGCGGCAGATGCTAAAAGAATTGCAGAACAACAGGCGGCAGTGGCGAAAAAGAAATCCGATGAGGCCTCAAAAGCAGCAAAGAAAGCAGCAGATGATGCAGCTAATAAAGCAAAGAAAGGTACTAAGAAAGCCACTAAGTCAATTTCAAAAGCTTTTGGTGGCGGTAAAAAGAAACATAAGAAGAAACACTAATGGCTATAACAGATTACGATGAATTACATGGTGGTGATGGACTACCAGATTGGATGCAATATAGTATTAGTATTGCAATGTTTGGAATGTTTATATGGATAATTTGGTTGTTATTCCATTCTACTTTAGACCCACAGTTTAGAGACTTACTTAATATTATTGTAGGTGGTTTTTTAGCTTCCTTTGGTAAAGTAGTAGACTTTTGGTTTAAACACGAAAAGTCTAAAAAGGGTGTAATGAGATGTACAGGAGGTAAATAAATGCCAAACAGAAAAGCAAAAGATAGAAAAGCTAAACGACAGAAGTTAAATGAAAAATGGAAAACCGAAGGTAGAACTGCAAAACAACATAAGAAGTGGAAAGCAAAACAACCTACAAATCAAATGCCACGATATGGGAGATAACAAATGGAATTAAATTGGACATATGATGTAGAAACTAAATTGATGACATTTATTTTAAATGATTCAATTAAATATGTAGCTACAAGTGGAGGCCTTCGTTATGGTAAGAAAGTTGCTAAAGCTCTATTTCAAGGAATAATTAAAAAGGACTTGTAATGATTACATTAAAAGAAGTTTATTTGTTACAAGAAAGAGAAGATTTTACTTTTATAGCAAGTGAAATCATAAAATATTATAAATCAAAAGTTCCGCCAGGAATAAAAATTAACACAACACGATATAAAGATGATACTCTTAAAGGTGATTATAATGTTGATAAAAACACTATACAAATCAGAACAAGTTATACAAAAGTATCAGACTTCATGATATCAGTTCTACACGAAATCAAACACGCTATGGATGCTAAAAAGAAGGGTAAAAAAAACTATAAATTAGATTACGAGTGGGAAATGAATTATCAGATTGGAAATGGTAAACACCAATATAGAGATAACAAATATGAGATAGAAGCCGAAAAATGGGCAAAAAGTGAGTATAGTAAAAGATGGAAAAATAAATTCTAATTTGGGGATTTTAGGTTATATTTATATATATAGTTATGAAGACTCGTTCAGCGAAAAATAAAGGCAAACGCCTTCAAAATACAGTCAGAGATATTCTACTCGAAACATTCAAGGAAGATTTAGAACCAGATGATATTCGTTCGCAAATTATGGGAATGAGTGGAGAGGACATAGTTTTATCCCCTGCCGCTCGTAAACTTATACCATATTCAATAGAATGTAAAAATCAAGAAAAGTTGAATATATGGTCATCATTAGAACAGGCGGAAGGTAATTCTAAAGAATCTACTCCCGTATTGGTATTTAAAAGAAATAGAAGTAAAACTTATGCAGCTGTAGAATTAAAGGAATTTATCAAGTTGATTAAATGAGTCAGTTAGTTATAAACATATTAGATAAAGCCCTTAAATCAAAGGGTAATAAATTAAAGAAGACAAATGAGTATATGTGGTGGAGTCCATTTGTCTCACATCACAAACCAAAATTACAAGTCAATATAGAGACTGGTAAGTGGCATTGTTGGGTAAGTAATCAAGGTGGACATAATCTGTTCCAATTATTAAAACAAGTAAATGCAAACAGAAGTCTATTCAAAGAGTTGAGTGATGCTGTCGGTTCTACTTACTATACTTCAGATAAGAAAGATGTGAAAGATATTGTATTAAATCTTCCGAAGGAAGCTAAACCATTATGGAATGGTGGAGATTCATTACAGAAGTTACATGCACTTAAATTTATATATGAACGAGGTTTAACCGATGAAGATATACTACGATACAATTTACATTATTGTTTAAGTGGAGTGTATCAAAATAGAATTATTATACCGAGTTATGATAGTGATGGAGTATTGAATTATTTCGTAGGGAGAGATTTTTATAAGGGTGGAATGAAATACAAAAATCCCCCTATACCTAAAGATATTATCGGATTCGACTTGTATATAGATTGGAGTCAACCGATTGTTCTTTGTGAGGGAGTGTTTGATGCCATTGCTATTAAAAATAACTCTATACCATTATTCGGTAAAACCATATTACCTAAACTTTATGAAACGATAATAAAAAATCGGGTTAAACATATAATAATTTCTTTGGATGAAGACGCATTTAAAGACTCTTTAAAAATGATAAAAAAATTCTTTAACTCTGGAATTTCCGTAAACTTTGTCAAACTTACGGAAACCGACCCAAGTGAATTGGGATATATAAAAATGATTGACAAACTAAATACTTCAACCGAAGTAAACTTTAAAGAACTAATGAGAATGAAAATTTATGGAAAATAAAATAAAAGTTCCGTTTCGGAAACTTAAACACATACACCACATATCAGATATACAAATTCGTAATCTGAAACGACATAGAGAATATGAAGAAGTATTCAATGGATTATATGAAGAAGTAAAAAAGAATCCAGATAATGCCGTAGCATATATTGGTGGTGATATAGCTCATTCTAAGTGTGAGATGTCACCAGAGTTAATTGACCAATTATCTCGATTATTCAAAAATTTAGCAGATATAGTTCCTACAATTATTATTGCAGGAAATCACGATTGTAATCTAAATAATCTAAATAGAATGGATTGTTTAACACCTATCGTAGAAAACTTAAATCATCCAAACTTACACTATCTAAAACGAACAGGGATTTATACCTGTGCGGATACAGATTTTATAGTATGGGATGTGTGGGATAGTGAAAAAGATTATATTAAAGCAAAAGATGTTCCAGGCGATAGAACTAAAGTTGTATTGTTTCATGGTACGGTAGATAGAAGTGAAACTGATTTAGGATTTAAGTTACCAAGTAAAGTAAAGATGTCAATGTTCAAAGGATATGATTTAGGATTACTTGGTGATATACACAAAAGACAACATTTGAATAAAGAAGAAACTATATCTTATTGTGGTTCATTAGTTCAACAGAATCATGGTGAAGATATTGGTAAAGGTTATTTACTATGGGATGTACCAAATAGAAAATCAGAATACATAGAAATACATAATGATTTTGGTTATTATACAGTTGATATAGATAATGGTAAATTACCAGAACTTCCAAATCTACCTAATAAACCACGAGTTCGTATTAGAGTAAGTAATACCAAACCCGCTCAGTTAAAACGATTGTTAGCTAAACTACATAAAATGACTAATATTCAAGAATCAGTTGTTACGAGAGTAGATGGTTTGAGTACAGAAACGATTCGTGATAAGAAAATTAATCTTGGGGATATTAATAGTGTAGGTTATCAATATAAATTAATTAGTGAGTATTTAAGTAACAATTATATGGTTGATGATGACACCATGATAAAGATAAAAAAAGTACTTACTGATTTAAATGCAGTTATACCAGAATCAGATGTTCAACGAAATGTACATTGGAAATTAAAGAAATTTGAATTTAGTAATCTGTTTAGTTATGGTGAAGATAATGTAGTAGATTTTACAAAACTAAATGGTGTAGTTGGATTATTTGCACCTAATGCTGCAGGTAAATCAGGACTATTAGATGCTCTATGTTTTAACTTATTTGATATGAGTTCTCGAGCATATAAGGCAGATAAAATTATTAATAATTCAAAATCTAATTTACATTGTAGAGTTAATTTTGAGATAGATGGTACAGATTACTTTATTGAAAAAACAGGTAAAAAGAATTTACGAACAGGTCATGTAAAGGTAGATATAGAATTTTGGATGATTGATGAAACTGGTGATAAGATTAGTTTAAATGGAGACCAACGAAGAACTACACAAAATAACATCAAACGAGTTATTGGTAGTTATGAAGATTTTATTTTAACATCTATGAGTTCACAAAATAACTCAACTGTATTTATTGATAAAACACAAAAAGAACGAAAAGAGTTATTATCTCAATTTATGGGATTGAATATATTTGATAGATTATACACACAAGCATCCGAAGATATTAAAGAAGTGAATACACTTTTAAAAGACTTTAAGAAATCAGATTATGATAGTGAGTTAGCATCAATAACAAATGATTTGATTTTGTTAACATCAAAACAAAAAGATTTCAAAAAAGATGAACGAGTTTTAAAAAAATCAATTAAAGAAATAATATCAGAAATAAAAGAAGAGACTAAAAGATTAAAACCAGTTGATGATAGTTTACGAGATATTGATGATTTAAAAACTGAAGAAACAAAACTTAGAGGTATGTTTGGTAATGTAGATTTAAAACTTGATGAGTTACAAGTAGAAGAATATGATTTACAGAGAGCAATTGAAAATATCATTACGAAGATGTCAAGTTATAAACAAGATGGGGTTCAAGATAAATACTTTGAATTAGAAAAACTTGAAGAAGAAAGAGATTTGTTTCAAATTGAGATTGATAAACTTAAATCCGATGTTAGAGTTAAATTGGATAAGATTGAAAAACTTCATAATGTAACTCACGATGAAGATTGTGAACATTGTATGAGTAATCCATTTACACTGGATGCTATTGAAACTCGTAAGAACCTTAGTAAAGACCAAAAGATTGCACAAGAGTATGTAAATAAAAAACAACATATGGAAGATGAAATTCAAAAGAGATTTAAAATTCGTGCATTTAAAAAAGATTTAGATGAATTAACAGAACAATATAATCAAAAAGAAATGTATGAATCACGAGTTAATTCAGATATCAAATTGATGAAAGAAAAGAAATCTAATATACAGAATCAGTTAAATTTAATCACAAGTGATATATCAAAAGCACAATCACAAGAACAAGATGTAATGTTTAATTCACAAGTAGAAATAGAAATAGAAAAGTTACAAAGTAATGATGATGATTTGGATTATCAATTAGATATGGTAAGTAAAAAATTAACTACATTACATGGTGATATACAAGTACTGAGAACCAATGAAAAACAAATCAATGATAACATCAATAAAGTAGAAGAACTTGAAGATTCACATCAGGCATATCAATACTTACTTGAGGCAATAAAACGAGATGGTGTACCTTATGATTTGATTAGTAAATCATTACCTACAATTGAGGGAGCAGTAAATGATATCTTGGCTCAAATAGTTGACTTTAGTATTGTGTTTAATATGGATGGAAAAGTTATTGATACTCATATCGTATATGATGATGATAGAGTATGGCCATTAGAATTATCAAGTGGTATGGAACGATTCATTAGTTCTCTTGCAATAAGAGTTGGTTTAATGAATGTTAGTAATTTACCACGAAGTAACTTCTTGGCTATCGATGAGGGATGGGGAACAATGGATAGTGAAAACTTAAATTCAGTTTCTCAATTATTCCAATACTTGAAATCCCAATTCCAATTTACAATGGTAGTTTCTCATATAGAAACTATGAGAGATTTTGTAGATACTTTATTAGAGATCAAAAAAGTTAATAGTTTGAGCTCAGTTCGATTTAGTAGAGACTGATGGCATCTTAGGACGATTCTGAGTACTACTTGAATCGTTATACATCTTAAAAATCTGTTGATTTAAAACCGAAGATGCAGATACTCGGTTTTGTTTACACCAATATCTGAACCAATCCATTAAATCTGTATCTAATGTAAAATTATATCTTTGTTTATTTTTCATTTATACTTCCTTTATACACACTTCATATATATTAATAAGTATTAAATTTTAAAGTTTTGATATTTATTAATGTAACCCAAACGGAGTTTTTCCAACATGGCAATATTAAAAAGAACCAATAAATATCAAGGATTGAAAGATATAGATGTATTAGTTGAAGAAAGTGGATTGTCTTCACAATATTTTAATATCTATGATGTTCCTTCCAATATACCGCAAGGTAGGTCTTCATTCCTATTAGCTGGTTCGCCATTTCTTAAAAATTTTGTAGAACTAAAAGTAGAAATATTAGACTCTGCTGGCCAAACGGTTTATACTGAACCAGTATCAAATTATATTGAAGGAAATGCTCGTAGAGTATCAATTGAAGTATATGATGATACTGCTCCTGGTGATGCTTTTCTTTATATTGTAGGTGAGTTAAAAGATAACTTTAGAAGTGTTTCTGGCCAACAACGACAAAATTTAGAAGTAACAGATAAATTTTTAGACTCTGAAATTCTTAATAATCTTGGTGGAAATGATGTACCACATGATTTTCAAAATATATATAATGTAAGATATATACGACCTATTTTTATAAATACGGTAATTCCAAATTCCGAACCAATATATTTTTATCAACAACCACGAGTTACCGTTACTGAAATTTTAAAGGGATATGTTGTAGAAACAAGCGTTTCAAGTTCATATGAAATTACTGGTAGTGTAAGTGTAGACCCAATTCCAGATTTAAAACCAAAAGACCCTGAACCAGATCCAATAGATGGATTTAGTAAAGGAATGAATGATGGTGCTCGTGATGAAATTGGAAATGAATTAGAAATATTTAAAAATAGAAGAAGTTCCAAAATTGATCCATTGAGACATAGTAACTACTCATCTCGTGGTAGAGTAATGAGAAGAGAATCTCCTGAAATAGATAGGTTTACTATTACTGTTGGTTCTATGGAAACTTCACCTGAGAATACCACAAGTGATGCTGTAACGAGTGCATTTGTTGGTGGTGAAATAACAATTAACAACCCAAGTGTGGATTCTACATTATATCCACCAGATGAATATACAATTCCAACTCAATATAAATCATCAATTAAAAAAGTCAATAATGAGAAAACTCTTGTACCACTTGATGATTTTGTAATTACAAAAAAATCTACAGGCGAAAAAGTACCAGTTCAAATAGACGAGGCTAATAATAATGTTACGATGTCGGTTACACCAACACCGCCACAAATTATTAGTACAACACACTATCGTTCATATGCGGATATTATTGTTGGTAATTTACATACATTTAGTGGAGATGTTTATAAAGCAAAAATTTATGCAAGAAGTAAAGGAACTCTTGGAGATTTTGAACCTGTATATGATGCTTCAATAGAAGCACCACAAGTATTAATAGATAGTTATAGTGAAACAGGATTTAAGAATACAGGTTATTTTTATACACAATCAATAGTTGATGATTATTGGGATGTAGTAAATGGTACGGCTACTCAAAACAATAGTAAGTTTATTGATGGTGTTTTAATTAGTGGTTCTAATGCGGGATTTACACCAGAACATTCAACTGTAAATACGGTAGAATTCAATACTTCACATAGTTATGATTTACAAACAGGAGTACCATATACTCTTGAGTTTAATGCCTATTATTATAAAGAAGATAAATCAGATAAAGATGGAGTTAGTACTAAACAAGCAGAATTAGAAGTATTTCTAAGTGGTTCTGCCATGACGGGTGGTTCTGAAGAAAATCATAAATTGGGTAAAGTAGTTGTTAATGATAATACAACTGAAGGCCAAGTTCTTGGGGTTCACAATACATTTACATCTGCCATAACTGGTACACCATCTACACATCTAAAATTCAAAGCAACTTCAGGTCGTTGGATAATTCAAGATATTTTATTACGACCACACAGTGAAACAAATTTCAATCCTTCTTATTTTAGAACTATTGTTCCTATGACACATCCGCTACCTAAGAAACCAGATCAATATGATTTCTTGGTGGAGTTTTATGATTTAAATAATAATATTGCAGAAACAATTTCTGTTAAAGAGAATATAGATTTTGTAGGGGCACCACAAAATATAGATGGTGAGGATAACTTACTTAGTGGTTCTTTGTTTATAGGAAATGCACAAGGTAGTGGTTTTGAGATGGCAGGAGCATCATCTGCTTATATAAGGTCTCTTACTTATGAGGGATTTGATAAAACTATAGCAAGTAGTAGTGGTGGATTTATGATGTGGAGTGGTTCAGTCGGTGGACGATTATCTTCAAGTGAAGATTATGATGGTGTTGGATTAGAGATAGTAGATGCTCATGGTGCAACAGATAGATATTTACAATTTAAAACTAATCCAAGTACATTTAAAGTTCAAACGGATGAGTTCTTTTTAGGTAGTACATCACAATTTGTTAGTGGTAGTAATAGTAATATAGAAATTAGTTCAAGTAATTTCCACTTAACACCAGAGGGTGATGTAACCATGAGTGGTACAATTACTGCAACTGCTGGTAACATTGGTGATTGGACAATATCAGGTGGGGATATCGTTGGTTCTAATATTACTATGGATGCTGATAGTTCAAGAATTTATAAGACGGATGATAATGCTGACCTAACTGGTTATTATATGGACTTTACTCCAGGTTCAAATTATTATATAAGATTTGGAACTAACTTTGCCGTATCTTCATCGGGTACACTTATTGCTGAAGGTGCAATAATTGAGGGGGTTTTAACATCATCAGAAGGTTTGATTGCTAATTGGACAATAGATTCAGATTCAATTTATAAACTTACTTCAGGTAAATATAGTGGACTATCTTCAACTGGAGATACTCGATTCTTTGGTGGAGCTTCATCATTAACAGCAACAGGAAGTGCACCATTTAATGTTAAGGCAACTGGAGATATAACGGGTTCAAGTGTATTATTTACTGGAGGTAAAGTTGGTGGATTTGAAATAGTTACTGATGGATTAAGTTCTGTTAATAACTCATTTCAAGTTACAGGTTCAACAGGACAAGTTAGTGGTTCTCAAGTATATTTCGATGGTGGTAAAATTGGTGGATTTGTACTTACATCAACTGAATTATATAGTTTAGATAGTGGAACACCAGACTCTACTCCTGATACAGGTATCACAATAGATACAACAGGTGGTGGAAATAGTAAAGGTGTAATAAGAATTTATGACGGAACTACTGTAAATGCTGCTTTAGGTAATTGGACAAGTGGTAAATATGGTATTTATGCTCAAGAAGGTTTAATTGGTGGTTGGACTGTTACTTCAACCGAGTTATATAATTTAGGAAGTGGAACACCTGATTTATTCCCAGATACAGGTATGACAATAGATACAACAGGTGGTTCAGATAGTGCAGCAGTAGTACGAGTTTATGATGGAACTACTGTAAATGCCGCTTTAGGTAATTGGGCTAGTGGAAAATATGGTGTTTATGCAATTGAAGGAGATATTGGTGGTTGGGAAATAGATTCCAATAAAATATTTAAAGATAATATACAATTACAGTCTAACAATTCTATAATTTCTATTGGTGGTACTACTTTCGGAAGTGCTGGTGTACAATTACAATATGATTCACAGGGTAAGTTTTATGCTGGTGATGGTTCTAATAATCGTATACAATTTGATAGTAGTGGTGTTGATATTAAAACTACTAAATTTGAATTAGATACCACAACTCTTGATATTAGTTCTACAAATAAAAGAATAACAATTTCCGATACAGACGGATCAACGGAGTATGTGAGAATTGGTGAAATCTCTACAGACGCAAGTGATAAATATGGTATAAAAGTTTGGGATGGAACAGGAACAAATGATACTACAGATTTAATTGCAATGTTTGGTGAACAAGGTAATAAAATTGCTGGTTGGGAGATTACAGGAACTCAAATTAGAACTATACCAAATGCAGGATTAGGTGGAGTATTTGCAGAAGGTGAAAATGGATTAATATTACATGCAGATGGTACAATAGAAAGTGCAGATTTTGCAACTAACTTAAAGGGTTGGAGAATTGATACATTAGGTAATGGTACTGCAGAATTTGAAAACGCAAGAATTAGAGGAACACTTTCTACAGCTGTATTTGAAAAAGAAAGTGTGAATGTTGTTGGTGGACAATTAATGGTTGCAAACTCAACAACACTACAACCATTAAGAAGTGGTAGTGAGATAATAGCTGGTAATTCAGGTTCTTCGGCTACCGATGTAACGATGAGTTTTGCAAATGTAAGTGGATTTGTTACAGGAGAAATTTTAAAGGCTAAATCAGTTGGAGATACTGGATTTTCAGTAGAGTATTTATATGTAACTGGTTCACAAAGATATACTGATCCAAATTCACCATATTCAGCATCAATAGCTTCATCAAGTATGGGAGCCATAGACCCAGATGGATTAGCTGGTGAAATATATGTTGGTAGAGGATATGGACAAGTTACCAACATTTCATCTTCGGTGGGTACATTAGATGGTGCAATGTCCGATACTGGTACATATAGTACAGAAATAAGTATAGTTTTAGATTTGGGTAGTAATGTAGTTAATATACAAGATGTGTTAAAAATTGATACTGAACGATTTAAAATTATTTCTGGTTCGGTTACTGGTAATACGGGGGCTAATCAAACAGTTAAAGTATTAAGAGATTTTAATCAGACTGATCCAGCGGCACATGACAATGGTGAAACTGTATTTAAAATACATGGAGATAATGAATTCTTACAAGGATTGATTTCAACTCCTGTAGCATATAATGAAGGACAAGTTTTTGTATCTACTGGTAAATTCGATGCTTCTGCAGATTTATCAAGTGGTTATATATTGATGAATGCTAATCCAAACGATACTTCAACACCATATATGGATATTGTTGAGAGAACTGGTAGTGGAGTTTATGATTTACAATTAAGAACAAGACTTGGTGATTTAAGTGGATTGAGTAGTGCTTATTTATATGGAGATGAAGAACCAGGATTTGGACTTTATACTGAAAATGGTTTCTTTAAAGGAACTCTACATGCAATGACAGGAAGTATTCATGGAATACTTAATGTGGCTACATCACAGGGTGGTATAGAAACTGGACAAAAAATTACTATTGGTAGAGGTGTAGATGGAACACATGATGGTTTTAGAATTAATAATAATAACTATTGGTTTACAACTGGAGAATTTCGTGTAGGTGATGGAACAAATTATTTTCATGTAAGTGGTACAGAATCAAATATTGCAAGTAATATATCAATTAAAACAGATGACTTTAATATTAATACTTCAACATTTGATGTAAGTACAGATAATGGTGGTAAAGTTGCATTAGGAACTTTAACAGGTGTAAATCCAGCAACAACTAAGCGTGGGTTGTTTGCAAGTGGCAGTGGAGAAGTTTTAATAAAAGGTGGTACTGATAGTAGTAAAGATTATTTATTATTTAATGAATCTGGTATGACGATAAGTGTTGATGATATTGATATTACGGCTACCGAGTTTGATTTATCAAGTACTGGTTTAAAAATTGATAATGATCATATTCATTTAGGAACAATAACAACCGATACCGATGTAACTGGAGCTGGATTTTATGCAAGTAGTAGTGGGGTGTTTAGGGTTCAAGGTGATGCAAGTAATTATCTAAGAATATCTTCAGGTAATTTTGAGATTGCAACAAGTGAGTTTAATTTAACAGGTACAAATATGGCTCTCTGTAATGAGAGTATGTCTTTAGGTACAATTACAACTGCTACCGATACAAGTGGTGCTGGTGTCTATATGGACAACGATGGAGTATTTAGAGTTCAAGGTGATTCAAGTAATTATTTAAGAGTATCTTCAAGTGCAATTGAAATGGCCGCAGAATCTTTCAATCTTGATGCAACTACAGTTGTAATAGATTCTGCAACCAATAGTGGATATATTTCACTTGGTTCTACACCAAATACAAGTATTGCCGGAACTGGTAAGGGTGTTTATATGGATGGAACTGGAGATTTCTTACTTTATGGAAGTTCTACTAATTTATTTTCATTTGACGCAGCTGGTACTGCTATCACTATGAAATCAGATACCTTTTCATTAACAGGAACAAACTTAGAATTATCATCTACTGGACCAAGTGGAACAAGTAAAATATCAATTGGAACTTTAACAGATGCTGATGATATTTCAGACACATCAGCAGGATTTTATGCAGATAATGATGGAAATGTTTTAATTAAAGGCGATACAGCTAGTAATGATTACATACGATTTAAGAGTGGTGATATTGATATTAAGGCACAAAATTTTGATTTAAATGCAGGAATTGGTAAACTTGTAATTGGAAGTTCAACACCAAGTATAGCATTAACTACCGCGGACGCTACATTTAGTGTCGGTTCAATCACATCCGATTCCGATACAACTGGTGCAGGTGTATTTATGGATGGTAATGGCCACTTTAGAGTTATTGGAGATGCTGATAATCAAATTATAGTTGATGGTGGGGATATGACTATTAAGTCGCAAGATTTAACTCTTTTATCAACACACTTCACTGCTTCATCAGATCATGGTGGATATATATCATTGCCCACTACAGCAAGTAATGCTGGTTATCCAGGAGATGATACATGGACTACACAAAATGGTGTATGGTTAAGTGGTAGTGGAGAATTTAATTTAAAACAAGATGGATCTAGATATATAAGACATATCAAGGGCCAAGGTATTGAAATGGCTTTTCCAAACTTCTCAGTTGATTCGGATGGAAATATGACTGCAAATAGTGCATCATTTATGGGAGATATACAAGCTAAATCAGGATTCTTTGGACAAAGTACTGGTTCGGGTTGGATTATAGATGGTGCCACAATAAGAGATGATGATAGTCAAATTGTTATTGATGGTACATCTACTTCACCAAGTATTACGATTGTATCCCAAAGTTTTTCAGCAGAAATGGTACCAGATTTTACTCCTGGTTCAGTAATATTAGCAGGTGGTGGTAATTCATATGATAGTGGAGTTCAAGGAATAGATTCAAGTCCAGAGGATACACAGACTGGAACAATTACCAATGGAAACAATTTTGCCACGGCCAATACGGTATTTCAAGGATTTACAGCTGTAACTGGTGGTACTTCATCCCCAATGACGGGATCTACAGCTTATGGTGGTATGAATGGTGGTGATACAGATGGAGAGGCTACTGCAGCTTCATTAACAGGACCTGATAGAGTTTATAAGAGTTCGGTATCATTAGAACATAAAACTACAGTTTCAAGTGATTGGATAAATGATTCAGGTATTAATAATTGGATGACATTTGGTAGTGTACCATATACATTATATTTACGACTTAGAAAAACTAATTCACCACCGAGTACTGTGTATGAAGAAACAATAAGTGGTGCCTTTTTTACCGATTTCTTTAGTGAAATGTTTCAACCAGCATCAGGTCCTTGGCCATCTGGTGGACCTTATACTCATGAAATGGTGAGGTCATTTACAAGAACTGTGAATCATACTGTTGAAACAGATGATGATACATACCAATGGGAAATTTCAGCTGCAAATACAACAAATAATAATCTTCGTGGAACTTATACAGATAGTAATATAGGTAATAAACCTGGAAGTGAATCTTTAACACTTACAAGTTGTACAACAACTATTACGGCGGCATCACACGCACCAAGTAATAAAAAGGTTGAGATTGCACCTTCTGGATTCCAAGCAGTATTTTTACAAGAACCCACTTTGGAACATGCGGACAATAGCTATTTCCGCGTAACACCAGCTGAAGATAAAACGGTTGATATACTGGGTAGTGCTAATATAACGGGCTCGATGAAAGTGAAAGAAATTCATCATGGTGGCACTGTTGGTTATGTAAATATTGATCCAAATGCTGCTAACGGTATAGCAACCAACAAAGATATTTTAGGAACAAACATTCAAGGTGCAAGGATTGAAATTGGTGGTACATCGGATACTTTCACACATCTAACAAGTGGAACAGGTGGAATATTGGTCAGGGTAAGTAACGCAAATGATTTCTTATTTGCAAATGGTGGGGATTTTCATGCCGGCAGAGATATAATTGGATATTCAGCAGATAGTAATGTATCAGATATAAAATTTAAAGAAAATATTTTACCAATCCATGATGCTCTATTTAAAGTTAAACAATTAAGAGGTGTGGAGTTTGATTGGAAAAAATCATTTAATGCTAGTGGTCATGATATAGGATTTGTTGCTCAAGAAGTAGAAAAAATTGATGGTTTGGGTGTATTGGTTAAAGACAAGAAGAATTTCAAAACTGAAGAAGATATGAAAACACTTTCATATACAAAGGTTGTACCATTATTAGTAGAAGCTATAAAAGAACAACAGATTCAGATAGAAGAATTGCAATCTAAATTGGAGAAGTTAGATGGCAGTATCGGGTAGTGGTGAAACAAAGTTAAGAGATATTTATAATGAACAGCAAGAGGCTACAGGAGAACCAAGTGCTAATACAAATATCTCTATGGATAGTCTTGCTGATTCTTATGGAGCTAATGCGGCAAGTACCGTTACATCTCGTGCAACTTTAAGTGGAGATCAAGATAATATATCTCATTTTCGAGGTGCAACTTTTCCAGGTACATTTGAAAATTTTGCAATATATCGAGGAAGTTATGGTTCAAATCAATTAGATGGAGTTGCAGCAAATGATGATAATTCTGTTGTGATTGAGGGAGAAACAATTGTTCCATATGCATCAACTACACAAGCTTTAGAAGGTGCTGAGAATGCAACATTTGAAATAATGACTATAGGTGGTGCATCACTTAGTTCAGTTCAATCTGATGATTCAAATGAAAGTGGTACAAATACATTTCCATATGCGGCAATAGTACTTTCACCAGAGAATGATACATATGATGGTACGAGTATGAAATTTAGAGTTTATGATACGAATAATACATTCAATGGTAGTTTCGGTGATCAAGTCTTTAGATTTTATGATAATATAAATACCCATACTACTTCTCAAATTGGGCCATCAGGAAATACAGCTGCTACTAAAGTAATGTATGTAGATGCTGCAGATGAAAGTGTTGGTGATATTGTTACAGTTCATACAACTACAGTTGGTACTATTAGATCATCATCGTATTCAAATGTTATTAATGAGAACGGAGATGGTGGTAATATTTATCATTCAGAAGATTTAGAGGGTGCTTTCACAATTGGAAATACACCAGGAAAAATGACATTTTCATATACTCATTGGAATTATCCATATAGTACAACTTCTGGTGGTTCTCGTAATACAAGTACAAATACAGCAGTTCTTGATATACGATATAATAATGCAATTGATTCATTAGCAATAGATGACACAACAATAAATGTTTCATCGGTAGATGGTGCAGATAATGCTACTTTTACTTGTTATTCAGAAGGGTATGTGGGAACACTTACGATTGGATATGATACTAATAATACCACAAGTGATACATCATATACTAATACAACTGAAGCAGTTAGTACATTATATGTGAGAGAATCCATAAGTAAAAATTTCACTATAAGTTCTGCAGGTACATATTATCCAAAAGCACATCATGGTGGAAATGCTGTAGTGGGTTCTTCATTTATAGTAGCTCCAGCACTTGCGTATACAACAACTAACAATCAAACAATAAATGTAAGTACAACTCAAGCTTTTGCAGCTTCAGTTTCAGCTGGTACTAATGCATCAGTTGCAATTACATCATCACCCAATATTGGTAGTGGAACGACTACTGCCACAATGACACCACTTTTAAAAACTGGTGATTTTACAATAAGTTACGCTGGTACTGCAGATTATAGTCAGACTAATAACCAAACTGATATTTTATCTGTAGACCCAACTGTTAGTGTGGCTCTTACAGATAATCAAACTGGAAATAATTTTCCTATAAATGATGCTCATAGTGATACCATTACATCTGGTACACATGGTGTAAGTCCAACTGTATTCACACATACACCCACTGCGGTGGGAACTTTACAAAATGGAAATGCATTAGCTTATGCTTGGTCAGCAGCAAGTTCGAATTTTACTTATACGAGTGGCACCGTTTCAACTGCTGGAGCAGTTTCTTTTAAGAAGAATTGGCCAGGTACACTTTCACACTCATTAACCGTTACGGGAGATGATGATAGAACTGCAACAGATTCAAGTTCCGTAGTTTGTATAGGTGTAACAAAAACAGTTGCAGGGTCGACAAGTGATGTATTGAGAATAGGAACTACTTTTACGGTAACGAGTATTAGTACAGCATATACACAAACGGTAGCACTTTATCGTCAAAATTCGTTGGCCGGTTGGGATAAAATAGCTAATGGAGTATCTGTTGCTAGTACTATAAATTTTTCTTTGACTGGATTTCAAATTCCTGATGCAACTGCACGGGCCGTTAGGTTAGTGGATGATGATAATACTGGTGTTTATGCTGCTTTGGGTAATTTTGCTATCTTGAATCCATTACCCACTATCACGAGTTTTACTGCAACAGCATCAACCACAATAGGTCAAATAGATTTAGCATGGTCAATATCTGGTGCATCAGGAGGATCGGTAAGTATTAATCAAGATGTTGGTTCTCAATCAACTGGGAATTCTGGTACTGATTCTGATACTGGATTAGGTAATAATACACCAGTAACTTATACATTAACAGTAAATAATGCAAATAGTGAAGCGGTAACGGCTCAAGCTAGCGCAACAACTCTTACTCCAACTATATCTCTTGCTGCTCCTGATGTTACTTCATGGACTTGGGGAGATTCAGGAAATGTTACTTTAGTTGCACAGAAAAATTATTACGATACTGTAACTGGACATATGGGTTATGATTTAACAACCGCTAGTGGAACAAGTGGAACGGAATTACAAACAATAACTGCAGGTAATGGTTCGGTTGGTACTAATTTTAATATGGTTTTTGATATAAATGATTGGACTTATGCGAGTAGTTTAGGTAGTACAATAACTGATTTTAGAGCAGGAAATTCATCTGCCGCATGGGTTGTACAAAACAATGCCTCAACCGTTAGTGATTTTGCTACACCAAATGATGCTACTTCATTTTCAGCAACAGGAACTTCTGCAACAGGAATTCAAATTAGCTGGACAAATCCAACTGGTAATTTTACTGGAGTAACACTTCACGGTGGTCCACAGGGTGATATTGTAGAACTTTTAGCTACTGTTACAAATGGTCAAACACCAAGTTTTTCCCATATAGGTTTAACTCAAGGAACTACTTATGCATATTATCTAAAAACATATTATGATAGAACTGCTAATGGTGTAACAAGAACAAAATATAATCAATCTGCTACTTTCACAGGTACAACAATAGGGTGGGATTCAATTAGTGTTGCAGGACAGACAATGTCATTAACTGCAGGAACTGGGTGGAACGATACTGGTGGTGGACTAACTTCAGGACAAGAAGATGCACATCTACAAGCGACGGGCACCACTAAGACATTATATTATTTAGATAGTACAACTTTAGGTACAGATACAGTTAGTTTGAGAAGAGCGCAAGATGAGGGTACATGGAATGGTACTCAAGATTGGTACGGACATTCAGAAACAAATGATGTACTTTATATAGAAAATGATGGAACTGTAACTGCAGCAAATTATATTTTATCGGCAAATGTAAAACCAGATGGTCCCGCAAATGCTACGGCAACTGCAAATAGTACTTCACAAATAACATTAACTTGGTCATGTACTTCAGCAATAGAAACAGGATTTAAAATTTTTAGAAGTACATCAGCTTATCCAGATTCTTCAGGAACACCTATAAACTCACCATCTGCAAATGCAACTTCATATGTTAATAATACAGGATTATCTGGCAACACACAATATTATTATTCGATATATTCATATCGTGGTTCGACTGTTTCAAGTGTTAGAGCAACTGCAACCGCAACGACACAAACAGCGACGCCAACCGTTTCAATTGCTGGAACTGTAGGATCAAATTGGAATGCAGGAACAAACACTTATGCGGACGCTACTTTATCAGACGGCGATACCTTAGAAACAACTACATTTACAGTTACTTCGGCCGATAGGGGTGGTAATATAGTTAGGTTGCAAGTAGCCGGTACAAATGATGGAAACTTTAAATGGAGAGATCACACAGCGGATAGTGGATGGAGTGGTGCTGGATGGAGCTATGTTGGTAGTAGTACTTCTGCAGAAAATCTTATGGCAGATAATAATACAAATTATTTTAGAATATCACGAGAAATGAATTCCGGTGGAGATGATAGTCCAGATATAACATTAAGATGTAGGGTAATAAGCGGTGGAACTTCGTATTACTCAAACACAATAACTATTAATTTTGACTTGCTAGTAATGTAGGAGACATATGAGTAAAGAAATATATGATGTTTATTATTCCACAGGTGGTGGTGATTTAGTTTATGGTGGTGCCGATTTATGGGTGAATCATTGGATTGAAAATGTTGCACCAAAACTAAAAGTAAAACCAGTGTTGGCAATTCATCGAAAGGCCCCAACAAATCCATTATCAATAGAACAAAAACGAGCATTTAAAAGTAGTGTTAAAAAAGGAACTGGTGGTAATGAGGGTAGAAAAATAAATGTATCGTTGAGAACTAATTTTAAAAAATCTTTAGAGAAAAAAGATAAGGTTTATAAAGAATTAGAAAAAACTAAATCTTGGGAAGAAGTAGTAGAGGATGATTTACAAGTAATTTATCAACCCGATGATGTGAAAAAATTTCGTGAAGTATTACGAGGAGCAAGACGAATAAATATTCTTCATGGATATTATACAAATAATCCAGATTTTATTGAGATGAAAGATAAAATATTTAGTAATGTGGTTCATGTTTGTATTGAGAATACATTTAAAGCACACACCATAATAGAAACAGAATCACAAATGACTTTTGGTATGGATAGAGAATGGGAAAATGAAATTAATAGTTATGCAAAACATCCTATATGGATTGGATTTAGTAAAACACCACTACATGATAAATTCAATATGAAAGATATTACTAACTTTTATGAATTTAAACATAATTTAGATGTGAGTGATGACAATACTATTGGATTTGCAGCAAGAGTAGAGGCAAGAAAGTGTGTACACTATTTAACAGATTTAAAATCAGAAATCTGTACACGAACTGATGATTTATTTTGGTATAGAAAAAATTTAAATATGACATTTCCAAAATCAAAAGTATTTAAATACTCAAATGATACCATTGAGTTATTTTATAAGAAAAAGTGGGGAGTTGCTCATGTTGCTCACTTATTAGAACCATTTGGATATGGGATATTTCAGGCATTAGATTTTGGAAAAATCCCTATTATTGCAAGTGATTGGTTGCCTGAATATAATTATCCATTTCGATGTCATGATAAAAAAGGATTTGAAAAGTGTTATAAAGAAATATGTGAACTTACAATTGAACAAAGACGAAAATATGTATTTGATTTCCGTGATTATTTAAGAAAATACGATAATAAAAAGAGATGGGCAAAAAATTTCACGGATTTATACAACTCTTGATATTTATTATTGAATTAATTTAGGGAAAAAATAATGTCAACAGCAGCAGGACAAAACTTATCATTAGGAAAATTAAGACGAGCAATCGATGGAAACGATTCGTATACCGCCGAATTTGCTATGTCTACTGCCAAAGGTTCTTCAGCTACAGTTCAGATGAGTGAGTTTTCCATTAGTTCAGTAGATAGTGTTAGTGGATATGCTTATTTATGGGAATCAACTGCAGAAACCTATACAATGAACTTTAGTAATGCAGGTGCTTTATTTTTATCAAAAATAGCAAGTAGAGATGAAAATTTTACTTGGTCGGATAATAGTTCGATTTTAAGTGTTGCAGGTGATTATACTGCTACAGTAACAGCGGGTGCAATTTCAAATGCAAATACTGGTACTGGAGCAGATGATGATTGGTATGCAGCGGGAACTAATAATGCAGCTGTAGCAGTTACAGGTTCATTTAATGAAGATGGACAAAGTAATGGATTTAATGATCATGCTACAAATTATAATACTAATTTATACAAAACACTTACCATTGTGGATAGTTATGGTGGTTCACCAAGTTGTTTATTAATTGGAACACCAATTGATATGGCAGATGGTACTACTAAACTTGTAGAAGATTTAGAAATTGGTGATGAAGTTTTATCAATGAATATGCCAGGTCAACTTGATGAAGATAATGATGATTGGAGAAGTTGTAGATTTTCTGATGAGAAAACAGAAACATTTACTCAACATTCTGCAAGTGTTCAAGATATTAACTTTGATTTTGCACACAATTATTGGAATATAAATGATGGACAAGAGAAGATTACAGGTGAACACGAAATGCTATATAAACCATTAAATGAAGATGTTTGGATGTGGCAATTAGTTCCAAATATGAAAGTTGGTGCTAATGTAATGGACAAAAATGGAAATGAAGTTGAAATTAAATCTTTGGAGAACATACCAAGTGATGAAGGATTTGAAGTAGTTCAAATTGATGTAGAACCATTGGATGTATATTTTGGTAAAACATTCTTGGTACATAATAAGGGAAGTAATGTTAATCCATTCTAATTGTAAAAAAATAATGAATTAACACGAGTTTAGGTTATATTTATTAATAGGAAAATTACAAAAAAATAGGTTATTGTGTATCACGGAATATTAAATCATAATTTTATAAAGAAATTTATTACCACTAATAATGGTGATGGAGTTGCATATCGATGGACACACGGTGCAACAGATTATCATTTGGGTGATGGTTTATTAGTTTATAGTTTAGTACAATTCTTTCAATCTAAAACTTGTGTATGTTTAGGTAGTGGTGGTGGATTTATACCACGAATAATGAGTCAAGCAAGACAAGACTTATATAGTGATGGAACTTTTGGGGGTAAAAGTAACAAATACGAGTTTGGTGATATTGGAACTACTATAGTTGTAGATGATTGTAATGGTTTTAATGGTGAGGTAGATTGGAATGATGAAGATAGTTTTTTAAGAGAAATGTTTCATCCAATGTTTATAAAGAAAACAACTGAAACGGCATATTATAATTATTTTATAAAGAGAGATATTAAAATAGATTATTTACATATAGACGCCGACCACACATTTGACGGAGTTAAAAAAGACTTTGAGTTATATTCAAAAATTATGAATAAGGATGGTATAATTACCATACATGATACTGATAAAGAATATATTGATAATTTTGTAGAAGAATATGGCCACGAGGGTGATGATTTAACAGGCCCAGGTGAGTTTATTAAAACAATAGATAAACGAAGTTTTGAAGTTTTTAATTTTTTTAATCACGGAAAACATAAAGATAAACCAAGTTCAACAGGGTTAACAATAGTGAGAAAGAAGTGAATTTAGTTACAGTTAGTGGACATCATGTAAATACAATAGAACATATGTTAAATCATTATAAGGATAAAGTTAATGATATTTTTATAGGAGTACACCGTAATAGTTTATCAGATGAGGACTACGATAGATTAGTTCAGATTACAAATGATATTGGGTGTGGAATTTATAAAGAATATAATTTCCCACTTTATAATTGGCCAAAGGTTACTGACATATATAATGAGATAAAAATGTTAAAACCTGATGATTGGTGGATAGTGTCAGACGATGATGAATTTCATCAATACCAAAATCCATTAAATGATATAATTGATAAATGTGAAGATGAGAATTGGAAGTTTGTAACTGGTGCATTTTTAGATAGAGTTTCAGAAGATGGTAGTTTAGAAAAAGTTGAACGAGATATTAATATTTTTAAACAATTTCCACTTGGTGGGATGTTTAGATTTCCAATTTCTCAAGCTTGTCCAAATAAGGTTGTAATATCGAAAGGTGATATCCAATTTTCAAGTGGCCAACATTACGCAATAATAGATGGAAATGAAGTTAGAGTAGAGGGTGGTTCAAAAACAGCATCAGGAGTTGAACATCCATATAGATGTGATGTTGATTGGGAATTTACTCAAGTACACCATTTCAAATGGGATGAGTCATTACAAAGAAGATTAAATCAGATAGTAGATATTGATGAAGAGTATACATATGGTTGGGAATATAAGATATTGATTGATTATTTTAGAAGAACTGGGGGTAAGATAGATTTGAAAGATAATAAGTTTAAGTTTCAAAATGTCTTTATTTTCCCTAAACACAATTCGTGGGATTCTATAAAACATATGAGTTTGGATTTTTAGATGAATAATTATAAATTAGCAATTATTGTTCCTTATAGGGATAGACAAGAACATATGGATGTATTTATACCACATATGGATCAATTTTTTTCCAACAAGGATATTGATTATACTATTGTTGTTGTTGAACAAACTGATGGTAGACCATTTAATCGTGGTAAGTTATTGAATATTGGATTCGATTTAGTTAAGGACGACTTTGATTATTTCTGTTTTCACGATGTCGATTTACTACCAATTTCAGATGAGTGTGATTATTCATATGAAGATGCACCTATACACTTAGCTACTCAACTTGAAACCTATAATTATAACATACCGTATCCACACTATTTTGGTGGTGTTGTTATATTCAATAAGGAAAATTTTATACAACTCAATGGCTATTCAAATGAATATTGGGGATACGGAGTAGAGGATTTAGATATGATGTTTAGATTAGAAAATTCTGGTTTACCACATGATATTTGCATAGACCAATCAGGAATTAATACACAGAGTAAATATAGTTTATCGGAATTTAAAGTTATAGAAAATACAAAAAATAAAAAATTAAAATATGTAACATTGGATGGCGAGAATACATTACATCTTAAAAGTAGTACGGAGTTATTGACTTTACCAGAAAAATCTTATAGTATTAGTGTTTGGGTACGACCACATAAGTTACCAACGATTTCTAATTTACCCTCTTCTATTAAAAATGGTGAACGAGAACACTCTATTATTTCCAAACCAGGATTTCATACAGGGTTATTTTATAAGTCACCTATACGAAGAAGAACTAAATCTTTTGATGAAAAACCTAAGTGGGAATTTGAAAAAGAAAAAACTTCATTTTTTCAGGCTCAGATATGGGATGAAAATGAACAAAATTATGTTGTTGATAGAGATGTAACACTTGGAGATTGGTATCACTTAATAATGTCGGTTGATGTCGATGATGGAAGTTTATCTTTATATTTAAATGGGATAAAGGCATTTGATAAGTTTAACAGACAAAAGTTTGATAATGGAAAGTTTAAAAAGAATTTAAGAAAATATTCGGATTCGCCTTGGTTTATTGGATGTTCGTATCCAGAACACAATGGATTTATAGGTGATATTTCAGAATTAAAATTTTACAATGTACCAATGACACCTGAAAGGGCCGAGAGTGAGTTTCTTGCTGATGAGATTGATGTATTACCAATAGTACATATTGATTTCTCTAAGGGTTATCGAAATACATATTTTGATATAACGGGAAATCATTGTAATTTAGTTTCATCGTTAGATATTATTGATACACACAAATCTCATTATTTTAAAATTGGTAAGGAGTTGGTAATTCCTATTAGAAAACCTGGTAAGTATAAATGTTTAAAACATACAGGCGATGATAAGATAGTAGAAAGATATGATAACTTTGACCCCGATACAGATTTAAATCTTGAAATATTTTTTGATGATATTAAAAGTGGTGATATTGATTATACGAAGATTGGTTTAAATAGTTTAAATTATAAACTTGTATCTGAAGAAGATTACAAAGAGAGGCATAAATGGATAAAAGTAATAACATAATTCATAACGTAATGAAAGTATTATTTGATAATATTGAAGAATTAGAGACTTTTGATGCTAAGTTAAAAGAACTTATTGCTCAAAAATCTTCAATAACATTATTTACTTTATTGTTGGCAAATATAGAACAATTGTATACAAGTGTAACAAAAAAGGAAGTAGATATTTTAACCTTATTAAAGAGGACAAGGAGTTAAGGAAATGGCAAAAGAACATGCAGAAGAACGAGTAGCAAAATCATTAGAGAGTATTGCTGAATCATTTAGAACATTTGAAGATTCATTTTTGGAGTTAGACCTTCCAATTTGGAGTGAAAGACTTGAGTGGTATTTGAATGAGTTTTATAGTTTGGCAAAACAAAAAACAGTTGGTGGTGAGAATAGACCAGATAGGGATAAGGAACGTAGTAGATGAATCCTAAACTCGGTGTAATCGTACCGTATCGAGATAGGGAAAAACACCTAAAGAAATTCATTCCACATATTACAGATTTTTTAAATGAACATACAATTCCATTTGAAATTTTAGTGGTGGAACAGGCAGATGATTTACCTTTTAATAGAGGTAGGTTGTTGAATGTTGGTTTTGATATTTTAGAAGAAACTTGTGATTATTTTTGTTTCCATGATATTGATATGCTTCCTATGGAGGCTGATTATAGTTATGCTAAAACACCATTACATTTGGCAACAAAGCTAAGTAGTAATGATTATGAATTAACATTTCCATCCTATTTTGGTGGAGTTACATTATTTAATAAAGATGATTTCAAATCTATTAATGGATTTTCAAATGAATATTGGGGATGGGGATTTGAAGATGATGATTTATTGTATAGGTGTTCTAAAAATGGATTGCCTGTAGATAAAAAGGTTTACGGTAATGATAGTAAAATAAACTATGTATTACAGATATCAAACGAAACTGAGGGTATCGAGATAATATCAAATAATAAAGTTTTAAAAAAACTATTCGATTCTGATTTTACTATTTCAGTAAATTCTAAACCAGATAAAATTACAAAAGATAATAGTAGTGATGCAGATGAGTATTTTATAATTAAGAAACCTGGATATGATAGTGGATTATCATTTACAAGTTTTAATAGATTTAAAGCAGAACTTTTTGAGGAAAGTGGAAAATCAGTCTCAATAAATTCAGAATTACTGGGTGAAATCTGGACAAATTTAATATTAACAAAGAACGGTAATGAGTTATATTTTTATTTAAATGGTGAATTGGTAGGAAAAGAATTTATAGATGATGTGCGGGATTATAATGACGAATCACTTTATATAGGACATTCAAAATTTAAAGGAGTAGTATCTTCGGTTTCTATATGGAATAAAAATATTACCTTAGAGGAAGTAAATACTATTTATAATAGTAGTCAGCCAATGACGAATGTTTTACCAACTGGATTACAAGTTCATTATGATTTTAAAAATATAATAAATAATAAAGTAATTGATTTAAGTGGCAATAATAACAATGGAGTTTTGACTGGTGGTAAGCAGATTGAGATGGATAGTAAATTGAAGAGTTCACTTACTATTCCACTTAGGAGAGATGGTAAGTTTTTAACTTTGAGTCATAGAAACAATTCGTGGAATGATTTGAGTTGGGTACATAAAGAAACAAGATTAAATCAGATAAAGTATTTAAATGAGGTACGACAAGATATGTTTGATACAAACATAGATGGTTTGAATACTTTGAGATATAATTTAGAAGATAAAGAAGTAATCGATGATTATACAAAGGTAAAAGTATCGTGAAACATAAATTAGGAGTTTGTATACCATATCGAGATATCGGAGATGGTGTTCGTAAAGGACACTTGGACAAGTTAGTACCTCATTTAGAAAAGTTCCTTGGCGATAGGAATATAGACTTCAGATGTTACATTGGACACCAAGTTGATGATAAACTGTTTAATCGAAGTGGGACAAAGAATGTTGCATTCCTTGCTGCTAAAGAAGATGGGTGTGATTATGTAGCATTGCATGATGTAGATATGTTACCCGAAGATGATGCATGTGATTATAGTTATCCAGAAAAATATCCAAGACATATTGCGTGTTATTTATCACAATGGGATTATACTCTCAGAGATGTAGAGTATTTTGGTGGTGTTATTCTTTTTACGAAAGAACAATTTCTTGATGTGAATGGTTATAATCCAGATTATTGGGAGTGGGGAATGGAAGATGACGACTTATTTTGGAGATGTGTAAAGAAAGGTTATACACCAAAAAAATCTATTAAAGGTTTTGGGAAATCAAAAGCATTATATTTTAACGGAGAGGATGATCATATTATTGTTCCACCAAGTAGAACTTTAAGAAATTTAACAAGTCGTTCATTTGAGATTGAGTTAACTTTAAAAGCTCAATTACCAGAAAAATATAAAGAATATTTAATTGGGGATTTAAGTAATAGAAGATATATTGACTTTCCAATAATAAATCGTAAAGGTTGGGATTTTAATATTGGTTATAATAATAGTAGAGCATTCTCAACAACAATGTGGAGTTGGAGAAATGAATTAATTTATACTTGGGCAAAAAGATATCCAAATAAATGGACTAAATTAAATTTAAAAGTTGATGATAGAGAACAAGAAGTAAGATTTCTTGTTAATGATGAAGAAACAGATTCACGACATGGTACAGGTGCAGAATCACCATTGAAATATGAAAATGGATTAAAAAGATATGGTGGACTTCCCTATATTATTGGAAAGGCTCATTCGAGTGGACAAGTCGATTCTAAATATAAATTATTTCAAGGATATATTCAAGAGATTAAGTTTATAGATTTTAGAGAAAATTTAGTTTTACATTATGATTTTAGTAAATCAGTAGATGGAAATAAAGTTATTGATTTAAGTGGTAATGAAAATCATGGTGAACTTCATGGCGGAGAAGTCAGAGAAGTTGAAGTAAGTGATTTATATAATACTGATGTACCACACAGAAGTTTTGGTAGAATGGATTGTATGTATCACGATGATGTAGGAATTGTTAATAATAAATTTACACTTGAGACTACACAAAAAAACGAAGAACTTTATAGACTACAAATGCAAAAAGATAAAATAGATATTGATTCTAATGGAGTGAAACAACAAAAATATGAAATCGTATCAAAGGAAAATGTTTACGATAGACATCAAATGGTAAATGTAACTTTTAAAGGAAAGTAAGATGGTACGGTGGATTAAAAAAATTATAAATAAAATAAAACTCAAACGAAGATTAAAAAAGAAAATGAAACATTTAAGAAAGAAAGACCCTTTTATTTATAGGTAAGTTATGATAGATAAACATTTTATAGCATTGGGTTGTAGTTGGACGGCAGATTATAGTTATTTGAAAATCGAAAATCCAGAATTGTATGGAGAGTACAAAGATGTGTATGCTACGTGGGCAACCCATCTCGGAAAAGATTTTAAAAAGTATAGTAACCTTGCTTGTCCTGGCCAGGGGAATGGTTATATGTACCATAGACTTGCTTATTATCTTAGTACACATAAGAATACAAAAGATTTGTGTGTTGGTATAATGTTTTCTGATTACACACGAATGTATTTTTCGACTGATACTTATGTAGAACATCCATTACTGAAAACTGATACGTATGAACCAGAGTTTCTCAAAACGGATGGATTTAAAACTTATGATATGGGCAGAATGGGTAGTGAACTTATTGAGGGTGGGGAGTGGGATATTAGAAAAAATAATTCATGGACTCAAGATTTATATGAATCTGATGACCCAGATAAGAGGAAAACCTTTGACTTACTATGGAAAGGAATGGAAGATTGGGTAGGTTCTCCAGACCATAAATTTCAAGAATCAATTGCTAATGGATTAAGTGTTTCCCATATATATTATAATTGGTTAACTGATATAATAAATATTATAAATCTTTTGAAGGCACATAATGTAGACTATTTTTATATGTTTGCAACACAGGATTACCACGCTTGTAAGAGTGTCACACAATATACTATTAGGAGTGATATATCTGGATATAAAAGAAACGTAAATGAGTTCAACGATAACACAGGAAACTTTGAACCATATTGGCAACCCTTACCTTATTCGGTAGAACCAATGATTAATCTAATTAATACACAAAACTATGTAGAGTTTCCTACTCGGACAGGGTGTTGGACAAGTTGGGTAGTAGAACAAGATAATCCAGATTGGAGAGATGTAATTCACCCAGGTAAAAAAATGCAGAAAAAAACATATACAGAAGTATTAAAACCCTTTTTAAAGGATAGGTTTGGTTATTATGATTGATCATGAATATGATAGAATAAAAAAAATATTACCTGATATAGAAAAGAAGACATCGCCTACTTTTTGTCTTGCTAAATGGCATCACGTTACCATTTATTTACACTTAGGTGAAACTCATAGTTGTTACCACCCACAACCACACGGTATTCCTTTAGATGAGTTAAAAGAAAACCCATCTGCTCTACATAACACCAAACAAAAGAAGTTAGAACGAAAGATGATGTTAGAGGGTAAGAAGCCTGAGGGATGTAACTATTGTTGGAATGTAGAATCTATGGGTCCTGATTATATAAGTGATAGAAAACAAAGAACAGTTGCAATTCACGAGGGAGATAAAAGTAGATTAGATGATATCATAAATAATCCCTGGGATATGAATGTTAATCCTGAATATATTGAACTTTCTTTTGGAAATACTTGTAACTTTAAATGTGGTTATTGTCATCCGAGATATAGTTCAAGATTTTTGGATGAGATTAAAGAACACGGACAATACCAAGAGATGTTTTCAGGGAAGTATGATATAGAATGGTTTATTGATAAATTACAAACAGATGAAGAAACAAATCCATATGTCAAGGCTTGGTGGCAATGGTGGCCAGAAGTTTCTAAAACTTTATCTATTCTAAGAATTACAGGTGGTGAACCAACAATTCATGGTAGTACATACAGATTGTTAGATGAGATTAATAAGAACCCCATGCCAAATCTTGAGTTGAATATTAATTCAAATCTTGGTGCAAACCCAAAACTCTTTGATAGGTTTATAGATAAGTTAAAACCAATCATAGAAGAAAAGAAAGTAAAGGATTTTAAATTATTTACTTCTATAGATACTTGGGATAAAGATAAAGCTGAGTATATGAGACATGGTTTAGATGTAGAATTGTTTGAGAGAAATTTTAACAAATACTTAGAGGAAATACCAGATAGTAGATTGTCTCTAATGATTACCTTTAATAATTTATGTGTTTCTAATTTTGATTCTTTATTAGAAAAAATATTAGAGTGGAGAGGGAAGTATAATAACTTAGATTGGATTAATGAAAATGGACACCCAGTTCAGAGAATACAAATAGATACACCATATTTAAAAGAACCACCACACTATGATATGAATATTTTACCAAAGAAAGACTTTGGACATTATATGGATACTCATTTAAAATTCATGGAAGATAATCTTGAGAAATGGAATGTGAATAAGTTTGACCACCTTGAAGTTGCTAAATTTAGAAGAGTACATAATTATTTTACTACTAACACACCTGCAATTTCTTATTTGAGAAAAGGACAATCAGATTTTTATAGTTTTTTTACTCAACACGACAAAAGAAGAGATACAGAGTTTTTAAACGCTTTTCCAGAATATACAGATTTCTATAATCATTGTAAAAAAATAAATAATAGATATCAGGCAAGAGATAGATTAAGAGAGAAGAGACGGTTGAGGAATAAGAGATATGGATAATATTTTTAATAAGATAGATACGGCATGTAATGTTAAATAGAGACTTGTATTTTTTGAGAGACACACACTCCTCCTCAGTTGCTTCAGCTCTCAATAATCATAGAGACAATATGTATTCACCATCAATTCATGCTGGTGAGTTTTCAACATCTTCGCCAAACCGACAATTATACTTTGGAAATATGTTTGGACATTTAAATGGGTATGGTAAAAATAGTATTGTGAATGTTAAACATTATGATTTGTTACCAAAGGATTCTTTAAAAGTATATTTGTTTTTTTGTTACTTTCCGGAAGAATATACAATAAAGATAACACCAGGTTATTTAGATAAGTTAAAAAATGATCCTAATGCTTATTTTATGGTGTTTAATTTTTATGAGTGGATTCTTGAAGAAAAACTATTAATTAAATCATTGGACTCACAGGGTATCCCAAAAGAGAAAGTAATAGTGGCCAGTTCTTCAACGGGTAGATTAACTAACTCATTCAAAGAAGTTAATATAGCAAATTGGTGGCAAAGTTGGTATAGGACACAAATTATGCATGGTGGATCTTCATTAATTGAGGAACACCAACATTCAATAGATGATAAAAAGTTTAAATCACTTTGTTTTATGAAACATGCAAGATGGGATAGATTTATTTTAGCCTATTATTTAAATAAATTCAATATGTTATACGATAAGGAAAATTTGATTTCTTTACATTTTAATAAACAGAATTGGTTTCATTCTGAGTTAGAAAAAATGGATGATTCTTTAGGTGCACCTTATGCTGGAATTCCGAGAGATTTTAAAGATACCGTAAAAACATTTAAAGATAGAGAGTTAGATACTTTAAATAGAATTGATATACAATTACAACCGGTAGATGATTTCTATTTAAATAGTTGTTATTCTATCGTGAGTGAAACAACAATGTTACAACAACCATTTATAACCGAGAAAACATTTAAACCTATAGTCCACAGTCATCCATTTATTTTAATAGCTGGTAAAGGTGCAATTAAACAATTAAAAAAAATAGGATTTAAATTCTATGATGAATTGGCTGGTAAGGGATATGCAACAAGTGAAAAACAAGTACAGAATATTATAAAAGAACTTTCAGAAAAATCACTTGACGACTTAAAAGAAATACTGCCAAGTCTTAAAAATAAAGTAAAACATAATTTTAATATATTTATGTATACGGAGGTTATTTGGGATGACTGGGTAGGAGAACTATATGAAGTCATCACATCAAAGAGAAACAGTAATGAATAAAAAGAAAAAACACACTTTAAAATCCTTAAAAAAGGATAAGGTAATATGTCCTTTTTTGTGGACACACTCTTATGTCGAACCAAATGGAAATGTCTTTCCTTGTTGTACATCTAAGAATACAGAAGCTTTTACACGACCAAGTAAGTATGGTAATGTTAAGGATAGTACTTTGGATGAGATAATGAGGGGCCAAGAGATGAGTAAACTCAGAAAGAAAATGTTAAATGGTGAGTTTGACTCTAATTGTTCTAATTGTTATAAAACTGAAAAAAATGGTGGTTATAGTTTTAGAACATTTGGGCAAGATGAGTTTCTTGATCAAGATATAGTTGACTATGTTAATGCTACAAATCCTGAAAACGGTGAAATAGAAGATTACACTTTTAAATATATTGATATTAGGTTTAGTAATGTTTGTAATTTTAGATGTAAATATTGTAGTCCGAGATTTAGTTCTACTTGGTATAACTTTATGAAAGATGAGTCGGAAAAACACCCTGTTGTTAGGGCATATGTAAAAAATAATCCAATGGAGATTGATTTATTTAAAGTTCAAGATGTTACAAAGGAAAATTTAATTACACAATTAACACCGCACTTGGATACAACACAACAAGTTTATTTTGGTGGAGGTGAGCCATTGATTACTGAAGAGCATTATGAACTATTAGATGTAATGATGTCTAAAGATTTGTATGATATACACTTGAGGTATAATACTAATTTGAGTAATTTTAAATATAAAAAGAAACATATATTTGATTATTGGGAAAATTTTCAATATTTAACTATTGGATGCAGTTTAGATCATTTCGGTAAGAAGGCTGAATTTATGAGAACTAAAACTGATTGGAAAGTTGAGGAAGAAAATTTAAGAGAGTTAATTAAATTTAGAAGCAACCACTATGAAATTTGGGGCCCACATGAAGAATTGGGAGACTCACAAAGAGAACATACAAAGAAGTGGGGAAAAAGTGGATGGGTAATCATATCAATTGATACTGTAATTACTATTTTTAATGTAGGTTCAATTACTGATTTCTGGGACTATCTACTTGATGAAAAATTATTAGATGATCAGATGACAGTTACTATAAATGTAACTTACACACCTGAATACTTTACGGTTAGGGCATTACCAAAACACTTGAAAGACGAATTTAGTAAAAAGATGTATGATTGGTGGGAGAATGTTGATGAACGACATCCTAAACTTAAAACTATGAAAGATGTAGCGGGAAATTTAATAAAGGGAGAATTTAAACAATACATTGATACCATTCATAACATAATGCATTCAGAGGATATTTGGGATGAAGATCTATTTTTCTGGAAAATAAAATTTTTAGACCCTGATATGACATTTAAGAAAATACTACCTGAATTAAGTGATTGTGTTGATATGGATGCTTTAGCAGATAAAGTTTCCGATGAGGCATTTATGATAGCATCCCCCACAACTCTTTTAAAATAAGATGTATATACAGACTCTGACGAATGATGATAAAACAATTTAATGTCTAAAGAAAAAAAAAATAAAAGTTTTTGTATGGCTCCGTGGGTTCATATGAGTATATGGCAAACTGGTGATGCCTATCCTTGTTGTATTTATGATTGGGAAACACCAATTGGAAATGTTAATGATGAGGGATTCAGGGGAGTATGGAATAATGATTCTATGAAAGAACTTAGATTAAAAATGTTAAATGGTGACGTTGTGGATTCGTGTAAGACTTGTGATTTATATGATGAACAGGGAATATATTCATATAGACATAAAATGAATACAGAGTATAAACACCATCAGGGAGTAGTTGATAGTACAGAGAAAGATGGTTACGTTGAACAATTTAATTTAGCATATTTTGATGTTCGTTTTTCTAATTTGTGTAATATGAAGTGTAGAACTTGTGGTAGTCATTTTTCAAGTAAATGGGGGGAAGATGATTATAATGGAAAACCTATAGTGATTGAAATTGATTATCCAAATATGTGGAAAGAGATTGAAGAGGTTATACCAACAATAGAAGAGATTTATTTTACTGGAGGTGAGAGTTTATTTATGCCACACCACTATAAATTGTTAGATATGTTAATTGAAAGAGATAAGAAACCATTGATAAAATATAATAGTAACGCAAGTAGACTTGGAATAGGGGATAAACATATTAAAAACTATTGGCCACACTTTGAGGAAATAATTTATGGAGTTAGTTTTGATCAAGTTGGGGATAAAGCAAGTTATACTCGACACGGAACTAAGTGGGATAAGATTGTTGAAAATTTATTTTGGATAAGGGATAATAATAAAAATGTTGTTATTGAACCAAGTCCTACTATTAGTATTTTTAACATTCTTGATTTAGATAAGATTGTAGAATTTTTATTTGAGAATGATTTAAGTACTAATTTTAGAATAAACTTATCTAATTTATTAGTAACTCCTGAATATTTTTCAATAACATTATTACCAAAAGAATTAAAAGTAAAGGCTGAAAAAAATATAAATAAGTTGAAAAAGTATATAATAAAGAAAGTTGAACACATTGGACAGCGACAACATATTATTGAAAATTTAGATAAGGTTATAAGATTTATGTATGGAAAGGATACTTCAGATTTGATACCACGAACATTAAATGAAATAAAACTTATTGATATAAAAAGAAAGGAAAACTTTTTTGAAGTATTTCCTGAATATGAGATTTTAAAAGAATATGAAAAGTAAAGAAGAGTTATTTAAAACTAAAACATTTTGTATGATGCCTTGGGTACACATGCATGTTTGGCCTGCAGGAAAAACATTTCCTTGTTGTATGGCAGACCCAAATTGTGATATCGGAAATACTAATGAGAAAAGTTTGTTAGAACTTTGGAATAGTGGTAGAATGAAATTTATCAGAAAGTCTATGTTGAATGATAGGCAAATTCCAGATTGTAGACGATGTTATGAATTGGAAGAAAGTGGAATGAGAACATTGAGAAATTCTTCTTTGGAAAATTTTGGACACCACTTTGACAAGGTTTTAGGTACACACGATGATGGGACAGTTGATGAGTTGAATATGGCTTATCTTGATATAAGATTTAGTAACTTGTGTAATATGAGTTGTAGAACTTGCGGCCCACAATTTAGTACAGGTTGGTATGATGATCATAAAAAAATTCACGGAGATCCTGGACATCCTAAAGTTTTACAAGTTAGTAAAAATATGAAAACTTGGTTCGAAAAATTAAAAGATGTGTTGGATACGGTAGAAGAAGTTTATTTTGCTGGGGGAGAACCTTTGATTACTGAAGAACATTATAAAATTTTGGATTATTGGATTGAAACTAATAAGAAAGATGTTAGAATCGGATACACAACAAATTTTTCTTTAATGAATTATAAGAAGAAGTCGATATATGATTATTGGAATTCATTTGGAAATGTTAGAGTTGCAGCAAGTTTAGATGCAACTTGGGAACGAGGTGAGTATTTAAGAAAAGGTACAAATTGGGATAGAACAGTACAGAATAGAAAGACAATGATAGAGAAATGTCCAGATGTTTATTTTGAAATTACACCCACAGTTAGTATTTTTAATTGTTTTAATCTACCAGATTTCCATAAGGAATGGGTTGAATCGGGACTTTTGGAAGTTGACAATATACGAATTAATATTTTACTCGACCCTACAGAAATGAGATTACAAATTTTACCTGATATGTTAAAGGATAAATTAAGAAAACGATATCAAGAACATATAGATTGGTTAAATACATTTACAGAAAAACCACACAATGCACTTTCAGGTTTTAAAAATTTGCTTTATTTTATTGAACAAAAAGATTATAGTGATAAAATACCTATGTTTAAAGAGATTACAGATAGAGTTGATTCTGTAAGAAATGAAAGTTTTATTGAAACTTATCCAGAATTAAAGGAGTTATACGATGTTGAGTAAAACATTTTGTGTATATCCCTGGATTAATATCCATACCAATACGGATGGCAGGGCAAAACTTTGTTGTAATATCTATACGGAAGATTATGTACAAAAAGATAATAAACCATTGGTTTTAGGAAGTACTGAATTTGATGAGTTTTGGAATGGGGATTATATGAAGAGTGTTCGTGAGGGAATGTTAAATGGAGAGGAAATTGATGCTTGTCAAATTTGCTATGATAGAGAAAAAATTGGAATGGAGAGTAGTAGAGTATGGGCTAATGAAAATATTTTAGATGATGAACTAAAGAAAAGAATTGAATCTGAAACTATTCACGGAGAGTTTTCTTATAATCCAACACACTTAGAATTAAGGTTAGGAAATAAATGTAATTTAAAATGTAATTCGTGTTGGAGTGTCAGTAGTAATACTATTTATAAAGAGAGAACCAAGATAATGGAATCTGAAAAAGATATACCAGAATGGTTATCTAATCAATGGAATCACGAGATAGATTCTGTAAATCAATACGATTGGAACTGGTTCAATTCAAAAAAGTTTGATGAATTTATAGATAAGGTTGCACCTACAATGAAGAGGTTATATTTAACTGGAGGTGAACCAACACTTATAAATAAAAATTATGATATATTGGAGAAGTTAATGAGTGTTGGGAATAAAAGTGTCTATCCTTGCTGGACAACAAATTTAACTATTTGGCCAGAAAGGTTTTATGATACTTTAGATTATTTTGATAGTAGTGAAGTTCAAATGAGTATTGATGGTTACGGTGATCAAAATTATTATACGAGGTATCCAACAAAATGGAAACTTGTAGAACGAAATTTTAAAAAATCATTAGAGTTACCAGATAAAGTAAATTTAAAGATATACTTTGTTTTTCAGGCTTGGAATATTTTTAATGTTTGTGATTTGGTTAGGTGGGTAGAGAAAAATTCAAATGGTAGAAATATAGATTTTGTACCAATCTATCTTGAATATCCAACACACATTCATTCTACTGTATGGCCAAGGAAAGTTTTAGATAAGGCAGTAAAAAACTTATTGGAGCTGAGAAAAACTTCAAAATATAAATCACCAATAACAGGTTTGATAAATTACTTAAAACACCCAAAAGAGTTTTCTGTAGAGGAATTGAAAAAGATGAAATATTTCATTGATTTAAATGATAAACATAGGGGTATAAAATTTTCTGATTATTTCCCAGAGTTAACTGATGAGTTAACTTAATGTCATATCAATCATATAAAAACCATATAGGAGATAGACCTACGGAAGAGAGAATAAAGTTTTATAGAATTTTGGATTATTTAAAACCCAATCATTCTCTGTTGGATATTGGTTGTAATTCTGGTTTCTTTTCAGTTTACCTGGCATCACATTGTAAGAATGTTGTTGGTGTTGATAGCTTGTGGCCACCTGATGTGAAATTCTTTGGAGAGGTATATGTAGAAGAAAATTCAATAGAAAATATAGAATTTATTAAAGAAAGTTTCTTAGATGTATATTTATCATTACCTAAATTTGATGTCATACTGGCATTAGCAGTAATGGGCCATATAAAAAATTGTAATTCTTGGGGCATTGAAACTATTGCTAAAAAATTATATGATTTAACAAATGATAATGGAATTTTATTTCATGAAAGTATTACCGATGATTTTGATAATGATTTTATAGATTACAAAAAGTTAAATCAGTCTTATATAGATATAGGATTTAAAGAATTGTTTCAATTGGATATTCCTACTGAACTTGAAGGGCCTACACCAACTATTCAAAATGATGTTGGAGTATGGGGGAATAAGTTTTCATCTATTAGAAAACTTACTGTTTTTAAAAAGGACTCAGAGTAATGGTAAAACAAGTAAAAAGAATATATCCAAATAAAAATAAATGGGTTAGTATTACTTGGCAAGTAAACGATGTCTGTAATTTTAGATGTTCTTATTGTAATGAGTATAATTGGGGTGGTAGACATAGGAATGGTAATACTGAAGAAATATGTAGAAACTTAGATAAAATTATGAAACATTATAAAAGTAAAGGATATGAATATTTTAAGATATTTTTTAGTGGCGGAGAACCAACATTCTGGGACCCATTATTTTCTGTAATAGAAACTTTTGAAAATAATGCTAAATTTCCAGGTTCGTGTGTAGGAATAAATAGTAATTTAAGTAGACCATTAAAGTGGTGGAAAGAGCACCATCATAAATTTGATGATGTTGTTGGTTCTTACCACATTGAATTTACAGATGAGAAGAAATATTTGAAAAATTATGAGTATTTATCTACACGAAAAAATTGGATGTGTGCAAGACTTATGATGCATAAAGATCATTTTCAACATATGATAGATGTTGGGGAAAAGATTAAAAAGTTTCCAAACACTATTATTGAATATGCTCCAGTATTTGATGAGTTAAAACCAGATACCGACCCGTATCATTATGATGAAAAGTGGATGGGAGAGTGGTTAATGAAAAATCCTATGCATATAGAACAAGAGTCTAAACCAGAATCACGAGAAATAAAAGTTTTTTCTATGGTAGAATTTGAAGATGGTACTTCAGATGCAATTAATACAAATTCATTGATTGCAAATAAACAAAACTTTTTTAACGGTTGGAAGTGTCATATTGATGAGGCAATTCATATTATGCCTAATGGTGATATGAGTCTTGCAAGTTGTGGTGTTGGTCCAAAAATTGGTAATATTGTACGAGGACAATTTATCAATTCTAACGCAAAACCTATTATATGTCCTAAGTTACATTGTCATTGTGCAGCAGATATAAACATAACCAAGTATAGGAAAGAACATGCATAAATATCCAAGAACGACATTTTGTTATCCTACTCTTGGTGAGTTAAGTATAGGTGGTGATGGTGCTGTTAGAAGCTGTTGTGTGGTTCAGGGAGTACAGACTTCAAAAAAAATTACTAATGTTGAAAATATTGAAGAGTTGGTAAATGATTCTGAACTTGTAAAGTTGAGAGGAGATTTATTAACTGATAAAAAAGTAAAGACTTGTGATGGGTGTTGGAAAATTGAGGATTCAGGTGGTACAAGTTATAGATCGAGTTGGAATAACAGATTTAAATATTATCAAAGAGAGGCTTTACAAAATGTAGATGATAATTTTAATATAATAGATCCTTCTAAAATACGATTTTTAGATTTGACATTTGGAAATAATTGTAATATGAAATGTGTTATGTGTCATCCAATGGCTTCAAGTCAATGGATAAAGGATCAGGGCCCACTTATTGCAGAATTTGCAAAAGAAGTTGGGTTGGGCGTTAGTAACTCTCCCGATCGGAATAAAGTTGAATTTGAGCCTGAAAAGTATGTATCAGATGTTACTTATCTTGCATCTTATACAGAAAATTCGTTGGAAGTACCAAGAGAAATTGTACAACGGCCTTGGTATAAGGATTATGATTGGAATAAATTTAATCATATTATACCGAACTTGCAACATATAAATATGGTAGGTGGTGAACCGTTGATAAATGTAGAACAGGAAAAACTTTTAGAACACATTGTGGAGATGGGATATTCAAAAAATATTTCAATATCTTATAATACTAATCTTTCTATTGTTAGTGCTAAAGTAAAAAAATATTGGCCTCAATTTAGAGAGATTGCTCTATCTTGTAGTTTTGACGCAATTGGTAAACAAAATGATTATATCAGATATCTAAGTAGTTGGGAAGTATTTACTAAAAATATCTTTGAAGCATATAATCTATCTGATAATATGATTATAAATTTTGCATCAACTGTTAGTGTGTATAATATATTGGAGATTGGTAAGATAGTTGATTGGTCGATTGATATGTTGTTAGAGAGAGAAAAAAGAGGACTTGAAATATCTAAGATTTTACCATTCTTTACTTTTGTTAAGATACCTGTAATACATGATATTCAAATCTTACCTAAAGAAATTAAAGAAATTGCAATAAAAGAATTGGAAGATACAGTCAATGATATTGAGAAATTTAATAGAAAAAGAACAAGAGAACTAAAGATAGTAATTCCAGAACCTGATATCGCAAGTATACTCGTTATAATAGATATGTTAAAGGAAGAACCTAATGATAAAGTAGAAACAGAAAAGAAGTGGAAAGTTTTTAAAAAGTTTGTTAAACATTTAGACACCGTAAGAAACATTAAAATAGAGGATTTTGGTTTAGAAATAACCAAGTATATAAAATGAAAATAGCAATAGCATTAGCACCACAATGGTCAATAATGACTCCACCATTAGCTTTGGCTATATTGGATTCATATATTGACAATAGACACGATAAAAAAGTTTTTGACTTAAACATACAGTCTGCCCACCATTTAAATGAAACACAAGGAACTAATTACTGGGATGTAGTTGGGCATGTACCATTTCAAAATGAAAGACTTTTTAATAGTGAAATGTTACCTATGTTAACCCCGGTGTTTGATGATTTCATACAAGAAGTTAAAGACTATGATGTGATTACTTTTACTCTTTATGTTGCTAATAAACTGTCTACTTGGTATTTAATGAAAGAGATAAGAAAGTTAAATCCAAATGTAAAATTTGTAGTTGGAGGCCCCGCGAGTTGGTATGATTCTACTTCATTATTTGAAGAGAGTGATTATAATATTGATGTTTTATGTAGTGGGGAGGCTGAAAATATTGTGGATGAACTTATGACTGCTATAGAACAGAAAACAAATTTAGAAGATGTTGATGGAATTTATGTTCGTGATGGGAAAAAATTTAAGAAAACTGCATTTAGATTTCCTATTAAAAATTTAAATGAGTTAAGTGAGGGTAAATTTGATAATTTTGATTTGGCGAAATATACTTTGGTAGATTATTTATATCCAGGTGAACCAATTTTACCTATACAGGGTTCAAGGGGGTGTGTTGCAAAATGTACTTTCTGTGGTGAAACGAGAATTTATAGATTCAAACGCGGAGAGAAAATTGCTGACGAAGTAATAAATTTACATAAAAGGTATGGAGTTAGAAATTTTCACTTTGTTGATTCATTAGTTAATGGCTCTAAAAACAATTTTGATGGGTTGGTAAATAAAATTAATGAAATCGGACTCGGTGGAAAGATTCAAATTGCTGGTTACTCTCGTGTTAATTATATGAATGAAGATAGGGCACAGAGAGCAAGTGAATCTGGATTCAGGTGGTTAGATTTCGGAGTGGAATCGGGTACACCTAAAGTTTTAGCATTAATGGAAAAAGGAGCTACTGTGGAAGATAATGAATTAGCTTTACATTCTTGTAATAAGGCTGATTTGGGAACAAATGTTAATTGGATTACAGGATATCCACAAGAAAATGTAATTGATTGGGCTATAAGTTTATTTTTTCTTTGGAGAAATCGTTGGAATATTGCTACAATATCTGGTAATCAATATCCCGCTGGTGTTTTACAGGGTAACGCTCTTGATGTTTATAGAGAACGATTTGATATTAAGGGCCCTTCATATGCAGATAAGTCTTTCTTTATGAATGATTGGTTTAGTTCAACATTAGATAATACTTTTATAAATCGAATTGTTAGGTTAAAATTAACACATACATTTATGGATTTGTTAAAATTCTATTGGTCAGGTTGGTATGAAATGAGAAATGTTTATAATTTTAAAATAAAGGATATTGAGAATAAACCAGATTTCCAACATCCTATGGATTTTGAAAGTTATGATAATTTAAATCATCTCGGTTATTGGTGGGAATTAAAAAGAACACACCAGGGGTATACAGATTTAGAAGAATATAAAAAACTTATTGTTCCAACATTTGAATTACCAGATTTGAAATGTAAATATTTAGAAGAAGAAAATAAAAATGCAGAACCAGTAGATAGATTCACAATTTTAGCTGATAGAGTTAGATATCAGGTAAGAAAAGAAATGAGAACTTTTTGTTATGTTTTATATAAAGTTTTTGGTGGGTGTGAATTTGATATTAAGTGGAAAGAGGATTTCGCTATGACAGGTGCTGAAGGAGTTGAATTTAACGTATCAATGGAGTTTGATTGTGAAGAAGATGGTACATATACTTTGAATATACAAAATGATTTAGTTTGTGAGAATTCAGGACCTAGATTTAGAAGAACGATGAATCCAAAACTAAGATGGAATGTAAATATTGCTACAAGACGAAATAGAGATTTTAGAGTAAATAATAGAGATTTGTTCTATCCAATGGAGTTTCAAGATATTTATAGTGAAATTGGTAATATGAACGAAAAGGGTGATTATGATTCCCCCGATTTAAATTGTTATGATGCATTTGATATTGAAAAATATAAAACTAATTTAAAAAGAACTTGGATGACAGGAGTACATTAGAATGGAAACCGTAGGGCAGTTACAAAAAATAATTAAACGACACGAAACGAAAGTTATATATGATGACGATACAATAAAGGTTGTTAGACCATTAACTTATGCTGCAGTAAAGTTGTATGGTTATGGTACTCGAATTTGTATTGCGTGGAACGATGATACTTGGTGGAAATTTTATAATAAGTGTGGAGTTATACTTTATATCATTAATAAAAAATCGGAACATAAGTCTAAATTTTCTAAAGTATTTATGTGGTTACCTTATCCAAAGTTTTTACCTTTATATAGAGATTTTGGTACAACAATTGAAGATGTTGCTTCACGATATAAAGTAGATGATACATTGTATAAACAAATTTGTTTGGGATACTCCAATTCAGTTGATGAAATCGGTATAGTAAAATTAACTAATGAGTTTGAATTTTATGATACTGAAAATGATAGGAATTTTATGCCAGTAAAATTTGAACAAAACAGTAAATTATATTGTTTGGATGGTGAGTGGGAGTTATCTTATGAAATCTATAAAACAATAAAACATAAGTATGAAACCGAGTGGCAATTAATATGAAAATCTTTTTACCAAACTTATTAGGAGATCAATTGTTTCATGCTGGATATGGAGATGCATTAGTTGCATTTTCCCAATTCAATACATTACTTGAAATCTTTAAACAAGATTTAACATTGTATTTTTTAGTTTCTAAGAAGTTTGATGACTTTACTATTATAGAGGAACATTTAGATAATTTTAAAAATGATAGAATAACTGCCGATATGTATGGTACTATAAAGCATATTTACGATAAGTATCATCATCCAGATTTTAAGTGCACGATACACTTTATTTCTACATATGATATTAGTGATGTTTTAGTTTACGAAACGGATAAAGTATATAGAACTAAACATACTGGAGTTATTGCAGATAAAATTAAAAAATATTGTGAAAAATATAAGAATGCACCCGATACATTTCCATTCACACGACATATCCCAACACATCTTCGATATTCAGGCCCAACAGGTAATCCAAAGTGGTGGACAATAGAAGATATGTTGAATGAAGATATTGCTCCGAGAAATATGGATAGTATTGGTGATGATGATTGTATTGTATTACTTGGTTGTTCCGAGTTAATACCACAAGACTTAAAAACTTGTTGGATTAGAATGACTGATTTTAAGAGTAGAGATAAAATAAAAAATATTTTATTATACGATGTAAGACAAGACATAGAAAATATTAAAAGTAAAGATAGGGAACTGCAGTTCAGAAAAAAAATGGATTTGGCTAAAAAATATGTTGAGACGGGTCGCAAAGGTCGAAATTTGATGGACTATTCTGATTTTTTGTTTGCATTGAAAAAAACATTACCATCGGATTGGAAAGATAGGTTATTTGATACTTTATCTAAGTCTGGATATAATGTAGAGTTTTTAGAATATAGTGATTCAATGGATGAGAAATTGGATAAAATAAAAAATACTGATTTAATCATTGGTACTGAGGGTGGTATTTGTCATTTAGCACCAATACATCATAAAAAGTATATGGTGGTATTAAGTACTACTTTTTTAGAACTTTTAGATTTATTTATTACTGATCATTGGAGATTACATATGGGTTCTATCGATGAGCGCGATGCAAGAAATAGTATTTTTAGATATTTTTTATTTTATAAAACTGTTTTATTAGTTACTGAAAAATCTTTGATGAGTGATCCTGTAAAGTGTATAGAGGAGTTTGTAAGAAAGACTGGAATAAGTTCAACGACAAATGTAAAGAGTTGGAGTATTAGTACTATTGATAGTATAGATAACTTTAAAAAATACTTTCAACTTTTAGATTTTAATCTTGATGGAGTTGATATGGATTCGAATCTGAACAATATAAAAAATAATAAATGGAAAAGTTTGAACCCGTGGGCCAAAGTAGAGGAATTTGAAGAAACTGTAGCAGAGTTTGCAGGTTCTAAGTATGCGGTATCTGTAGATAATTGTACTAATGCTTTATTTTTATGTTTAACATACCTTAAACAATCTGTTGATGTGATAATACCAAAGAAAACTTATATTTCAGTTCCACAAACAATTGAGAATTCAGGACATAATGTAGTGTATGAGGATTTAGAGTGGACTGGTGTTTATCAATTAAAACCATATCCGATTTGGGATGGTGCAACTTTATTTGAAAAAAATATGTATAGGGGGGGTTATCATTGTTTATCATTCCAACATAGAAAACCATTATCTTTGGGTAAGGGTGGAATGATATTAACTGATGATATTGAATTCAGAGATTGGGCCCGTAAGGCAAGATACGAGGGTAGAAATTATAAACTTGCCTATGATAATGAACGACCAACTATGAAGGGGTGGAATATGTATATGCATCCTGAACACGCTGAGTATGGAATAAAAATATTTAATAATTGTAAGGATAATCCTCCAGCGAGAGTTGGTAGTGAGGTATATTATGATTTAACTGAACTTGAAGAACTACGATTCTTTGAGGATTTATTTCCACCTACTGTAGATTATTTAGATATAAATGATTTTAGATTCAGTATAGATTATAAATTTCCAGAATCTATAGAACATCACGATGAGTTAAGAACGGATGAAGAGGGTCCAGTTTGTGAATGTGTTGGTGAAAATACTAATAAGGCATTATTTGAATATTTTCAAAAAATAATTAAAAGTGGAATTGACTTACCAGTTTATGTAAATTCAAAAAACCAAGTTGTGGATGGTTGGCATAGACTACACGCTTATTATTATCTTGGAAGAACAGAAATTCCTATATATCGTAATAAAGTATCAAGAACTCATGGTTTTTGTTGGAAAAGAGGAATTGAGGGTAAACGAAGATTGAGACTTAAAACTTGGTAAATTTATATTTATAAGTGTAAAACTACACAGGAAATTTAGATGATTAAATTACAAAATATTATTGAGGGTGTACAAGATAAAGGTATTTTTAAAGCCGTATTTCTTGCAGGGGGCCCTGGAAGTGGAAAAACAATGTCAGCAAGATGGATATTTGGTATTCCAGACAAGTTTAATATCAGTATGAGTGGTATGAAAATGGTCAATTCCGATAAAGACTTGAAACATTTATTAAAGAAATTCGGATTCGGTACTGATTTGGATAAAATGCCAGATGAATTATTTTCACATTTAACTGGAATGTCAAAAGATATGGTTAGTCCACCACAAGATGTAGATAGTGGATTAAGAAAGTATGCCAAAGAACTTACTGCTGCTAGGATGAAATTATATAAACAGGGTAAAATTGGAATGATTATAGATGGTACAGGACACGACTTTCAAAAATTACATTCAATGAAAAACGAATTGGAAGCAGATGGATATGATACCTATATGGTATTGGTTAATACATCATTAGAGGTGGCACAAAAAAGAAATCAACAACGAGATAGAATATTACCACCAGCACTTTTAAAAAAGAGTTGGAGCGATGTTCAAAAGAATATAGGAGCTTTTCAGAATTTATTTAAACAAAATTTCGTGATAGTTGATAATTCAAAACATCTATCCGATAAAGAAGCGGAGGCTAAATTTGTACCATTGGTTACTAAGGTTGTTAGGAAATTTGCTAACATGCCTATCAAAAACCCACTCGGAAGAAAATGGGTTGAAAAACAACAAATCCTTAACAAACGGAGATAAGAGTATGTTAATTACTTTTGATGAAATAATCGAAGTAACTTTAGAACACGAGGGTGGATATGTTCACGATCCGAGTGATTTAGGGGGCGAAACCAATTTTGGTATAGCAAAGAGATTTTATCCTGATGTAGATATCAAGAACCTTACTAAAGAAGGTGCTAAAGAAATCTATAAAAAAGATTATTGGGATAAGAATAAAATAGATGATGTATCTGATAATTTAAAACATATTTATTTTGATATGTGTGTAAATCAAGGTAGAGGAACTGCAGTAAAAATCTTACAAAGAGCCATTAATGCAAAGGGTGGTAATTTGAAAGTTGATGGTGGATTCGGGTCAGGCACAAAAGCCGCATTGGACAAATACACTCCAGAGTTGGAAAGATGTAGAATGTATAGAGTAAAACATTATATGGATATAGTCGCAAGAAAACCTGAGCAGGAAAGATTCCTATATGGGTGGTTTAGGAGAGCATTGTCAGTCTAATGGCTGGAGATTGTTACGCGGCAAATGGTAGGTGGATGATTGGTAAGGATGATTCCTATCGATTAGTTCATGGTGTTGCAATTTTAGCATCCGATGGTAAACCATTTGGACATTGTTGGATTGAAAAGGGTGGTACGGTATTGGATTTCAGTAATGGAAAAGATATTAAAATATCTAAAAAGAAATATTATGAGTTAGGTGAGATACCAGTTAAACCATATAAACTTTATAAATACAAATATTTAGAGGCTGCAAAACTAATGGTAAAATTAGGACATTGGGGGCCGTGGGAATTAAAACCACCGAGATAAATTATGATTAAATTAAAAGACTTATTAAATGAAATATATAGTTTAAAACCCCAAGATTTAGTTTCAGTTAAGAATATGTATGGAGTTTCTGGTTTTAAAAGTAAGATAAAGACTGGGATTGATAAGAATAGTAAATTAGATGATAATATGAAATTATATTTAAAAGATTTAATTGACGGAAAAGTTAATATGAAAAAATATCCTATAGAAAATAAAACTTTTTTTAATGAGGTTGAAAAGGATTTTGGTGAAGTTCTCGGAGCTATTTATGTTGCTAATGGTGGAAGTATTGAATTTCCTACATCATTAACTTTTCCATTAGTTGATTTTTTAGTTCATGATAAAAATAAAATTCGTCAATATTCTGCTAAAGGTGGAAAATCTACATCAAATACAATGAAAATAAAAGATATTGCAAATATAATTGATAATAATACAGAATATCACAGTTTGTATAAAAATACTTTTATTTATTATGTAATGAATATTTTAAATCAATCTTCTGTTAAAGACGCGGCATTAAATTTAGCAGATGTATTGAATATAAGTTATGATAAGAATAAACAAGATGATGGACATGAAAGATATAGAGTTGAAAGGGAAGTAATAAATTACCTTAATAAAGAGATAGATAAATTTAATAAAATGATAAATAGTATTTTGACAATTGATTATGTAATGACTAAAATAGATAGTAAAACTGGTAATTCAACAATTACAATTAAATCAGCAAAGAACATAGGTATAAAATTTAGGTCAAAAAATAATGCACCGACAGCCCATAAACCACAGGGAAGATGGAAAGATAAAATAGGATTTCAAGTAAAATGATTAAATTAAAAAATATATTTAAAAATAGAAATCATTTTATGAATGAAATTTCATCTCGAGCTATGGCAAGTAATGATGAGGGAGAAAAGGATACAGGATTTCTACCAAAAAAAGGAATGAAGAGAGAATTGGGAGTGAATCAAAATAAACCTGAGCCTTGGTATGAAAAGGGTGGATATAAACAAATGGACTTTCCAGAATCAACTCAAATTTATGATAAGAAAGATAAGAAGACACCTATCGTACAGGTAATAAAAAGGATTACAAATACTGGTGAGAAGTACGAGGGATTTCAATCAGATGCTGGAAGTTGGGATAAGTATGGTGATAAAGATTTTTCAACAGATTTTGATTTTGAAGATTTATTAAGGATGTATAAATGAAAACATTTCACATAGATGAACCGAGAGAAATCGGAAAGAAAAGATTAAAAATATCTTCAAGAGATAAAATGGAACTTAAAGATGATTTAACTGAAAGACTTGTGGTAAAGAAGATAAAAGAGATAATTAAAAACGAGTTAAAAAAATGACCCAATTAACAGAATGGTTAACCAAACCACTATTAGAAGGCATAGATTTACCAATTGAAATAGGCGACACCGTTAAAATGGGTAGATTCAAAAACAAAAAAGTTGTTGTTAAATCTATTGATTGGAATGAAAAGGGTGATTTACTTATCAATGGGAGACCTGCGTTAAAATTCAGAGTTATTCAAAAACAACAAGAGAATATAAGTGAAAGAGCAAAACAAGCAGTATCAGGTAGAAAGGTTCATAGATATATAACAGGATTTAATCTTAAACATAAAGGTAGAAAATATAAAGAAATAGATTTTGAGTTAGTCAAAATTGATAATAAAACAGATATGGTTACATTAAAAATCTTGGCACCTAAAAAATTTTTTGGACAAAAAGTTCCAGTAAAATTTAGAACACTTCGTAGAGGCCCATTTATGAAAACTGATACGAGTAAAAAAATGGAAAATCTTAAAAAAACGCTTGACTTATATAGTAAAAATGTTGTATATTCTATTAGTGAGAAAGGGGATTTTACATCCAATGTGATAGAAGATAAATCAAAAATTAAAAAAATCGTAGGTGTATACGGTGGACGGTTTCAACCGTTTGGGCCCCACCATTTGAAAACCTACAAATGGTTAAAATCAAAAGTAGATGACGCTTATATAGCCACATCTAATCTTAAATCTTTACCACGACACCCAATGAATTTTGCAGAAAAAGTTCGTCATATGACAAAGATGGGTATACCTAAAAATCGTATTATAAAAGAAAAAATACCCTTTGTAGCTAAGAATGTATTAAAGAAGTATGATGAAGATACTACCGCAGTAATCTATGTATTTGGTGTTAAAGATGCTGGTAGATTATCAGGTGGTAAATACTTTCAAGATTATAAAAAAAATAAAAACAATATGAATGGTTATGAAGATAACGGATATGTTCTTACAGCTCCTCACGTTTCTGTTAGTGTGGGTGGTAAAGAAGTTTCAGGTACTTCAATGAGAAATGTTTTAGGTTCACCTAAACTCGATGATAAGATAAGACCAAAAGTATTTAAAAAGTTATTTGGATACTTCAATCAAGGTACTTATAATATGATGACAAATAAATTCTCTAAGTTGTTTGAATTTTATAATAAACCATCAGTAAAAGATATAATAAAAGAAGTAAGTGCACTTGGAGCACACTTTGATGCGGGTATATTGGATGATGAGGGATTGTATGATTTCTTTAATTCATTTGATGATTATAAAAGAGTATCACCAAAACATGCAGAAATTTTAGGATGGGAAGTAATTGGTGATATTGTAGATTATAAAAGAGCAACCGACCCAGCTTATGATTTTCAATATGTACAAGATAGAGTGGGTACTGTAACATTTGGAAAAACAATAAACCAAAATACAAGAAATACTGATAGTGTGAGTAATCCATTTCCAAAGTATAAAAAACACATGCAACAAATGGCAGATAAAATGGGTTGGGAAATAATTAAATTCTTTGGTAATAATAAACACAATAAGATGAAAGATTCACATACCTTTGATATGAAAGATGTCAAAAAAGGTGTGGAAAAAATTAAAAAATTACAAGACCAAATAGATATAACAAACGATACAAAGGAGTTACTACTTATGGGCGGAGCCTATGGACACATGAGTCATCCATTCGATGATAATAATCTTACATTTTCAGACTTGAAACAGATAGTTATTAATGGGTTAGGTGGAACACTTGATAGAGAAGATGGAGTTACAGAGAAACTTGATGGACAAAACTTAATGGTAAGTTGGGTTGATGGTAAGTTAAGAGCAGCTCGTAATAAAGGGCATTTAAAAAACTTCGGTAAAACTGCACCAACCACGAGTGGAATAAAATCTATGTTTAGTGGTAGAGGTGAGATTGAAAAGGCTTTTGTGGGGGCAATGAAAAATTTAGAAAAAGCCATTGGAAGTTTAAATGATAAACAAAAAGATAAAGTATTCGGTAATGGTAAAAAATGGATGAATTTAGAGGTTATGTATCCTAAAACTGCAAATGTAATAGATTACGATGTTGCAGAAATTGTATTTCACGGAACATTAGAATATGATGAAAGTGGAAAACCCATTGGACAACCAAAAGATAGTGCTAGAATGTTACAAGGTATGATTAAACAAATGAATCAACATATACAATCAATGTTTAGAATAGGAAAACCAAATTTTCTTACTGTACCCAAACATCAAGATTTTGGTAGAATGAAAAATAAATTTTTAGGACAATTGAAAAAGTTACAATCTCAATATGGATTGAAAGATAATGATAGGTTAGGTGAATACCATGAAGCATGGTGGAGAGAGTATGTATTTAATGCGGCAAAACAACATAGGGTTAGTTTAAAACCAAATCAATTTGTTAGTTTGGTTAATAGGTGGGCATTCTTTGATAAGTCATATAAGATAAGAGATATTAAAAAAGATTATAAAGATAATCCTAAATTTTTAGATTGGATATTAAGTACGGATAAGATGGATCATCAAAATATTTTTAAACAAAATATTAAACCATTTGAAGTTTTATTTTTTGAACTTGGTGCGGAAATAATGAAAAATGTAAGTGGTTGGTTAGCGGCAAGTCCAGATGCAACAGTTGCAAGAGTGAAAAAACAATTAGATGCGGCCATCAAAGATGTTAGACAAGGTAA
>Ga0209658_1000094_pt1 | contig 73330 bp, 64 predicted proteins | sample SaaInlV_150m_DNA_6_FD_184656 | JGI IMG/M metagenome (GOLD analysis project Ga0209658, IMG submission 184656) | Marine microbial communities from expanding oxygen minimum zones in the Saanich Inlet - SI037_S4LV_150m_DNA (SPAdes) (version 2) | ecosystem: Environmental > Aquatic > Marine >...
AATTTTAATATCATCGATGTGTCTTTTATTATTGGATAATTTCAAAAAAATACATACATTCCATTTTTTCCACCTTCGAAACCACGTGAAATATTTTTTACCTTTTGGTATTGTTAAATAAAAATTTGAACTGGGAACTTTATTGTGAAATGATTTCTCACGACAAAGTTCTATATAAGGAAAATTATTGAGTATAAATTGTTTATCTCTATGATTTAACATTATAATAACTAATATAATAATCTTTAAATGTTTTACAAATTTAATGTTTCAAACTGCGTATCAAAATTATTTGAAAAACTTGAACCTACAGATTCAATGCTAGCTTTTGTAGAATTTAATGATGTTAAATATTTTTTTAATTCATCTTTCATTTGACTTTTATTTTCTGTATTTATTTCTTTTTTGGGTGGCTTTATTTGAGTTGACATGCTTTTATAAATTTCTTTATATTGTTCATTCGGTTTATTAACTAAATCTTTAACTTTTGGACTAGTTAAATTGTTTTTTAAGAAATCATATATATAGTGAACTAAAGCTATCAAAACAAAAGAAATTATTATTTGTTTTAAAGTCCATACAATCATAATAATATAGATATATATTACATTAACCTTGATAAAAACGAACCTATATTATTTTTCAAATTATAATTTTCATAGTTCAACGGTGATGTAAAATAAAAATCGGTTACTTTATTATTTGTAAATTCAATATTTAAATATGTATTCGTTTTTTTATCAAACGATAGTTTGATAATTTTTTGAATTATTTTTTTATGATTAAACGGTATTTTCATTATAATGTTTTTCCTTTTGTCAAAATTTATTTTATTGATTAATAAAGTATAATTTTCTAAATAATCTTTAATAGTTTGGAAATTATTATTGTTATTTTGCAATATATAATTTTCATTTAATGAATAATAACCATTTGGAGTTATTATAAGATCTTTAATTTCTTCTTTTTTAAAAATGGTTGGATTTTTTATTAGCAAATTGATATTATTTTTTAAATTACTTGTTAATGGTATTTCCTTTATCCAATATTTATACATTATATAATTTATAAGATAAACTATTTAAATCCATTTGACAAAAGAAATATAATGGTAAAAATTGTACTAATTGAAAAAAATGGTGATATTGCAACATCCAATATAAATACGGTTGACGAAGCAAAATTATATAAAAAATGTAATTTTAGAAATAACAAACATTTTTCAAAGCAAACATCGTGGAACTATAAAAATAAAAATAATTCCGATTTAGTTATACATTTGTATGCAAAAGATGATGGTAGAGCAAATTCGGAAAATAAATATGATTTACCACCACCAGTAGACGAGCAATTATATTTTGGAAAAATGTTGTTATTATGTTATGATAATGAAAATAATAAATATGTAAATTTTACAAAAGAAGATTGGGAAGCTAAATATGAACAATTATTTGGTGGGTTTGAAAATCTAGATGGAGAAGAGAGTGATGAAGGCGAGGAAGAAGAAATACCACAACATTTACAAACCAAAGAAGGGTATTCTAAAGAAGATGGTTTTATTGTTGATAGCAACGATTCTGATCAGGAATCATATATACATTCTGATGAGAAAAATGAAAGCGATGAAGAGTCAGATAGTTATGAATATAGTAGTGAAGAAGAAATTGGCGAAGAAGAAAGTGATGGAGAAGATGAAGATAGCGATAATGAAAGCGATGATGATATTGAAGAAATATTAGAAAGTGACATTGAAGACGATAATTCAGAATTAGAAGAAGAAGATTACCTTTAATATTAAATTGAAATATATATTAAATAAAAAAATTAATATATATTTACATGAGTTTAGTAAAAGTAACAGATGCAACCAAATTTAGAAATAATTTGATTAATGAATTAAATAAAATAATAAAAGATAAAAAAAAACAGAAAATTTCTATGAATTTAGAAAAAGGAATTTATAATTGGACTATACGAGAAGCGACTAAAAAAAAAGTTATAAAAAAATGGGAAAATAAATATTTTATACAATTATATTTAGATAAATTTAAAAGCATTATAAAAAATATAAATCCTGAGATGGAAACATATAATAAAAAGTTATTAACTAAGATAAAAAAGCAAAAAATAAAAAGTCAAGACGTGGCTTTTATGACACATCAAGAAATGAATGAGACATTGTGGAAAGCATTGATCGAAGCTAAGATCAAAAGAGATAAAAACTCCACAACCATGGATATATCTGCAATGACCGATGAATTTACTTGTTTCAAATGTAAAAAAAATAAATGTGCATATTACGAACTACAAACACGTAGTGCGGATGAACCAATGACTACTTTTGTAACATGTCTTAATTGTGGAGCAAGATGGAAATGTTAAAAAAAAATATTAACTCTTTTTATATATAATGATTCCAACAAATTTAGAAGTTAAATTTAATGAAGCAAAATTATTTTTAAAAATATCTTGGGATGATATGGGGGATGATATACAAGTATATCGGTTATTCAAAAATAAACAAGTAGGTTCAAGAGCTATATTTAGTGGTTTGGGAAAATTACACGATGTTAACGGGAAAAAACGACGATTTTTTATTGATTATGAACCTCCCAAAAAATCAGGAACACTTTTAAAATATATAATTTCTTGTAAAATAAAAAATGAATGGCATAAAAATTCAAATCCTGTAACAATTATACCGCATTATCCTGGCGTTGAATTAATCGAAGAACCAAAAATGTATCATCAAAAAATAGAAAATACTACATTGTCACAAATTAATTGCGTTGGATGGTATATATACGACTTATATGAATATCCCCTTCCACCTAAAAAAAATAATATTATTAGCAATTCATGCTATTGTATTCAAGATGATGGATTATTTCCAAATAAAATTTATATAAAAAATCTTAATACTTTTAATACTGGTGATGTAGACCACGATTTTTTCTCATTATCTTATACAAAACCGGTTAATGATAAAGCACAATTTAATACAGATATATCAGGTACTTATTTTAAATTAAAATATGCAATACTTTACAGTTTTCCAGGCATTAATAAAAAATTAAGATCCCGCGATGTAATGAGTGAGTGGACCGATTATTATACAATATATACAACACCCAATCCACCAAAAAATTTTGATATTAAAAAAATAAGCTATAATGACTGTTATTATACTTGTTGTTTAAAATGGGATGTCGAAACATTGGACCAATCCACAAATAATTATAATCCCAAACAAACATTTGGTTATAAAATTAATACTATATTGGATAATACTGAAAAAATATTTGAAGATAATACATTATCGCCAGGTGAAAATTTATATCCAATACCCATTGGATTACCATATGATGTTCATAATAAAGTAATTATTAAAACTAAAAATGGCGATAAGTATTCAGAACCATCTATTATACACATATGTATCCCTAACAAACCACAGAAGTTAACATATAAAGTTACAAATTATTCAAATAATTATTATAATATTTCTTTTTCATGGAACTTCAAAAATAATTACGAATATGTATTAACCAATGTTTTAAGTGGCAAAGAATACAATGTTTTAAAAACAACGGACAATGGTAATTACTGTTTTCAATTACATACTCCTTTATTATATAATCAATGTTATGACTTCGAAGTTTATGCTTTAGCCACTGGAAAATTTAAAAATATGAAAAGTTTGACAAACACTATTGTTGTAAAAACAAATTTACCTGAAGAATTTAAACCAGAAGCTCCGTTATTGACATCTTATATCAATAACAATGATATAATAGTACGGTGGAATACTATTAAAAACGCAAATACATATAAAATATATAGACAAATTTTCTATAATAATAAAATGGAAAATTTAAGTGAAACAAATTTTCTATGTGAAGTTGAACAAAATGTTAATACTTATACAGATAATAATGTCATCGAAGGTGTAAAATATATATATTATATTAAAAGCGTTACAAAATACGAAAGTAAATTATCTAATTATGTAATCGAAGAAATTAAACAGTCTTCTAATAACCAATTTATGAAATAAATTTATTAATAAAAATAAATTTATTATATATAATGAACTTGATTCCTAATTTACAATATAATTCTTTTTCATCTGTTGGTGTAATTTTAAGATGGAATTATATAACAGATGCACAAAATTATAAAATATATCGTATGCTTTATACAGATGGAAGTGTTATACCAACTCCAGGAGAAAATAATTTAATTAATACACTACCTGGCGGCACTATTAAATATATAGATTCAAATATTATTACAAATCAATCTTATGTTTATTTTATACGTTCAATTACAACAGTTGAAAATAATTTAAGCAATGGTACAATTATTAATTGGTGTCCTCCTGTAAAAATTTGTAAAAATTTTAATTTGATAAAAAATACTGGTACACTCAATTCTAATTCAAATATGAGTGGTAGAATGCGATACGCAAAACGAATTTCTGGCAATTTAAAATCATCGTTTAGATAATAAAATATACAATAAATATATATATGTCTAATTCTGCAGTTTCAAATGGAGGTTTAACTGGGCAATTTTTTATAAACGATAGGAAAATTCAATTTGATTGGGTCGTCGATGATCCTAGTAAATATTCTTATTACGAAATTATGATAAATCAACAAATATATACTACAACTTTAAAAACATGGACAATTAATAATGTTTTTCCAGGTTCATATACAGCCCAAATTAGAGGAAATGTAACTTGTGGTAGAACATTATGGTCTGACCCAGTTACCGTAATTGCAAATTATCCACCTCCCACATTTCTAAAAAATTTATTTACAAGAGTTCATACACATATTGAATATGAATGGGAAGATTTAAATTATGATGTCTATGAATTAGATTTAGATGGTGTTATAATTACAAAACAAATAGATGAATTAACCCATACAAAGGAACTTGCGATATCCCAAACTCATAAAGCGAGAGTAAGAGGTAAAATTAATATGTTTAATTTTACTACACAATGGTCTAATTATGTTGATGTAATTGCTGATTATCCAGGAACAAATATAACCAATATTACTTTTAATAGAGAAAATGTTGGATCTGAATTTTTTGTAGAATGGGATACACATCCAGATGCATACGAATATGAAGTTGAATGGATACCACAATTTAAAAATTTTGATGTTGGTGGGGTGTGGCAAAAAATTCGTTTATTTGAACCGGTCTATTCTATATTTAATAATACAACAATATCTTATGCTTTTGCTATGTTAAAATTAGGATTCAATTACGAATTTCGTATCCGTGTTATTTATAAAAAATATAATAAAACAGATGAAGATAAAAATAAAATGTTTTCAGTATGGAGTGATCCTAAAAGCAATAATCCCTTATACAAAACACCGATCTTAACCGAAATAGGATATGCAGAAGCAACTGATGATAAAGAAAGATTTATTAATTTTAAATGGGATGTAAATAACGCAAATATAGTATTGAATGATTTTCAATATCTAAAATATAAAATATATCGATCAGGATTTAATAGAGATTATGAAGTTATTTCCACATTAAAAGCAACTGATAAAGCAGTAATATTAGATGAAACTCATAATGAATTACAAACTACTTTTGAAGATATTGGGGTTAGTATGTATAAAAAATATTTTTATAAAATTTCAATTGTTTATTCATTTCCATATGGTGATTATACCTATGAAACAGAAACTGAATTAAGTAATTTTTTAACTACACAAGCTTGTGGGAAAAACTTTCAACGAGAATTTCCATATGGAAGATGGAATAATAAAACATCAAATTTTAAATTATTTCCAGTTATTTCTGTTTGTGGAAACAATGTTAAACAATCTGGTAATATATATAAAAATACAACACACGACATGACTAAAAAACAATTATATGCTTATTTATCAAAAAATAGAAGATTTTTTTTTAGATAATTATAGATCAATTATTTCTAACTCTTTTAAAGGCCAATATTCACTACCACCACTAGGCATTGGTCTACGAATTATAAAAGGTAGTCGTTTTTCATATAATTCCATTTCTGCTATTGTATAACTATCAATAACATTTGAAGGTAATGGAATAAATGAATCGGCACCATTATCTAATTGTTTTGCTCTTACACCTAAAATTCTAGCTTTTTCATATTTTGTTAAAATTGGTATTGTAGTATGTAAAGGATCTATTATATTATTATTATTGTCTCTGGAAATTTTTGATAAACTTTTTACCTCATTGTAACTCAATTGTTTAACTTCGGGATGATAATCTAATAACATTTCACTTTGGTTATTTGTTTGTTCTATTTTATTATATTTTTCTTCATCGTCACTTTCATCATCTTCTTCTTCTTCCTGTTTATCTTCTTCTGATTCTTCTTCTTCTTCTTCTTCTTCTTCTTCTTCTTCTTCTTGCTCAATGACATCTTCGGATGATGGAATCATTTCATTTTTTTCTGGTTGTTTTTCTTCTTTTTTTGGTTCGATATTATCGGGTATTGGCTCGGTTGCCATTTTATTTGTTTCGTTGGTTAATTTTTCAGTTTCAATTTTAATTTCTTGTAATTGTTTTTTATTATTGTCAATTATATTGTCTTTTTGTGATGTTTCTATTGTTGGTTCTGGTATATTAAACATTGGTAAAATGTTTTTAGTTGTGGGGTTTTTTGGTGCTTCAAAAACTAATTTATCATCTCCAATAGATTCTATACTATCAACAATATTGATTAACTTTTCTTCATCTAAAGGTTCTTCTTTAAAAGCCAAATTTTGCGACATTATATATAATATAATATAAGTGTTTAATATTTTTTCAATTTAAAAATATTAAATTATTGTCCAGTTGTGTTCCATACTTTATCGCAATTTGTACATATGTATATAAATTTCATTTTTTCATCATCTACTCTCAAATAAATAATTTTATTTTCAACTGCACTTTTTGTTTCTTCAGTCCCAGATTGATTGCTTGAACAATTCTCATTTGGACATTTAATATTATCTATAATTGGTAATGTAGGATCTAACTTTGTATATTCATTAATTAAATGGTGGTAATTTTCATTACCACTGTTTTTAATATGTGTTTTAGAGACACATATATTATTTAAATTTTGTTTGAATGAATCATCCTCATTACCACATTGACGACAATAATATATCAATGAGTTCATTTCTTTACTTTTCATTCGAATATAATACATGTTATTACATACTTTACAAAAATGCATATTGTATATATAATTAATATATACTTATTATTTTTTTTCAATTTATTTATTATTTCCTATAGATTTATATTTCGCCAATAAAATACTATAATCTATTTCAACGTCCATTGAATATATGCTCGTTCTAAATTTTATTTCCCTATCTTCAGTTTCTTTTTTTAACTTTTCTAAACGTTTTACAATTTTTGCATATTTTTTTATGAAATGTTTATTCACAATATCATTAAATATATTGAATTTTTTACCGTAATAATTATTTCCATCTTTTAGTTTCATACCATTCAATATAGATACATCATAATTTTTAAATTTTACTATTTCATTATATGAATTGTAATCTTTGTGTTTTTCTGTCAAACCCGGTTCGTTTAATAGTGGTTTGTTATGAAACAATGTTACCAAAGTCAATAATATTGTAGATATACTTTGACACGATGTCCAGGATTCTCCTCTCCACGTATTCAACAATGATAAACATACTTTACCTTTGCGATATAAATTTGGATGAAATCTTGTATAACCATCGCCAGTTATAAATTTTACAATCGGGGGCGATGACGGATAATTAATTGGGAATGTAAATTCAAAAAAATAAAAACCATCTTCGTAAATAGTATCTTCTGTACCGATTATCAATGCATATCCTTTTAATAAGTCCTCTTCATTATGAAAATAATAAATACCATGGTTATCCAATGGATTTTTATTTAATTTAATAACATCTCTTGCGATGCGTTTTTTTGTATCCATTGGGATAAATTTTTCCTTGTTTTCCATATATTTATATAACTATTTAGAAAGGTTTAAATAATTATTATATATCTTATTTTAACACTTAATATACGTTTTAAAAAAGTATTTAAATTTTATATAATAAATAAAAATTGACTTAATAAAATCTATTCAATAATATAAAAGAAATGCCTAATTTTGATAACACACTTAAATCCTACAAAAGAAAAGGAAATGTTAGTATAACCCACACCAGAATACCATCTAAAAATAAAAAAATATATGGTGGTTCTTATCACGTTCCTACTGACGAAATAGATAAGTTTCACGATAAATATTATAACGCGGTCATAGCTGGTAAGAGACCTGAATATTTGACCGAAACACAATTAGTTAATGGTGGTGCTATTCTAGAAGATTTTGATTTTAGATATAGCACCGATATTGATTATCGTGTTCATACTGAGGAACATATTGATGATATTATAGAATTATATATGGATAAATTATTAGAAATTTATAATATGACCCCTGGAACTAGTTTTCCAATATTTATATTTCAAAAAGATGGAGTCAATATGAAAGAAAACGTCACAAAAGACGGTATACATATGATTATCGGTATTAAATCCGATAAATTCGCACGCCAAATTTTAAGAAATAAAATTTTAGACAACATTAGTTTAATTTTTGAAGAACTAAATTTACAAAATTCATATGAAGAAGTATTGGATGAAGGAATTAGCAAAGGTTCTACTAAATGGCAAATGTATGGGTCTAAAAAACCTGATAATGAACCTTATAAATTAACACACCATTATCAAATTAATATTAATACACCAGACGATGAAGAAGGACCATACGAATTGGAAGTTCAAAATTTTACTGTTTCTAGAGAATTATTCAGTAAAATTTCGGCACAATATCCTGACCATATATCATACGAACTTCGAGAACAAATATTATCTATTTATAATAAAGTTAAAAAAAATGGTGGTGGAAAGAGTATTAAAATTTATAAACATCCAAAACACAATAAATTTAACCAAATCGATAATATATCATCGGATATGTATAAAGATATAAAAAGCGAAGAAGAATTGGATGTTGCCATTGAAGACTGGTTTTCACAAATAAATGCCGAAGACTACTTATTATATGAAACTCATAAATTTCTTATGATTTTATCTCAACCTTATTATAATCAGTTTGAAAAATGGCTAAAAGTAGGATTAGCATTACATAATATAAAATTAAAACACCAGTTTCATGACCAAAAAAGTAGGATGTTCTTATCGTGGATGAAGTTTTCAAGTCAATGGAAGGATTTTGATTGGGATAGTGATATAGCAAAGCATTGGCAAACATGGTCTAATTTTACATATAAAGAAAATACAGATGGATTAAGTGAAAAGTCAATTATGTGGTGGGCTCAAGAATGTGATAAGGGGAAATATAAAGAAATTAAGGACAATACTGTTGATTATTATATATATAAAAGTCAATCATATGGTAAAACAGCACACGATATCGCTATGGTTGCTTATCAACTGTATAAAGATAAATTTAGATGCGTTAGCATTAAAAGAAATGAGTGGTATGAATATAAAAATGGTCGATGGAAGCCATTAGATAGAGGAACAACACTTAGAAAATCATTGAGCACTGAAATTAGTGGTATTTATTCGAGAAAAACATGGGAAGAAAAAGAAAAATTAACAGCCCTTGCAGATCAAAATGCCGAAGAAGTTAAAAACAAAGTGCCAAACGTATGTTATAATAATTCATCCGAAGGACAACAACAAGATGAAATTAATAAATTAAAAAGTAAAAATCAAAATACAAAAACACCTATTGATCAAGCAGTTATGAAAAAAATGAAAACTATTCACGCTCTTTCTGATATTAGTGTAATGTTAAAACAAACTAGCTCTAAAAATAACATAATGACAGAATGTTGTGAATTATTTTATGAAGAAGGTTTTGAAGAAAAATTGGATTCTAATCCTTACTTATTTTGTTGTAAAAATGGAGTTATTGATTTTAATGAAAAAGTGTTCCGCGCAGGACGCGCTGAAGATTATTGTTCATTATGTAATAATTTAGTGTTTAAAAAAGAATCTGAGAATACTGAGTTAGATATTGAATATTTGAAAAATGTGAATACATTTATGGAACAATTGTTTCCAAATGAAGAACTAAGATCGTATATGTGGGAGCATTTGGCATCAGGATTAATTGGAACAAATGATAACCAAACATTTAATATATATAATGGATGCGGTAGAAATGGTAAGTCTATGCTTGTGAAATTCATGATCCTGATTTTGGGCGATTACAAAGGTTCCGTTCCATTGCAATATATTACACAAAAACGCCCTACAGCAGGGGCAGCTTCTCCAGACATAGCTGCTTTAAAAGGTGTGAGATATGCTGTTATTCAAGAACCTGAAAAAGCAGCTCCGTTGAATGAAGGTATAATGAAAGAATTAACCGGTGGTGATGAAATTACAGCTAGAAAATTATTTTCAGATATTATTAAATTTACACCACAATTTAGTTTAGTTGTATGTACAAATCATTTATTTGATATTAAATCGAATGATGATGGAACGTGGAGGAGAATTCGTATTTGTGATTTCAAATCTAAATTTGTAGCAAAACCTTCCAAAAAAGAAGATGATTTTGAATTCTTAATTGATAAGAAACTTGACGAAAAATTAAATAAATGGAAATATATGTTTTTACAAAAATTAGTAGAAGTAGCATTTAAAACAGGTGGTCTTGTGGAAGATTGTGACCCTGTATTAGAATTGGGTAAAAAATATAGAAAGAAGCAAGACTTCTTCACAGAATATTTTGAAGAAAGAATTATTAAAGCAGAAGTCGATACAATGATGTTTGGTAAACAAGAAGTGTTTGATGATTTTAGACAATGGTTTAATGAAAATCATGGTAAAAATACCCCAAAAGGACAAGAATTATATGAATTTTTAAATAAAAAAATTGGCGTGTATAAGAAGAAAGGATGGTGGGGATATAAAATTATTTACAACAATGAGGTTATACCTATCACTGAGAATATAATTGAATAAATTATATGAAAGATAACACATAATTTATTAAATATATTTTTTAACTTTTGGCATCAATAAATATGGCAATGCAAAAAATATTAATAATCTTACCAACACTATTGGTTCTCTATATTGTTGTTTGAAAAATGTAACTATAAATAAAATAACAATCAATGAATAATATAGTCTTAATAAAATTAAATTTAATAAAAATATACCTGACATTTTTTGCTCATAATAATAACTTAAACGATTGTTGATATTCTTATCTGATTTTCGTTTTATAATTTTATTTTGAATTCTATTTTTTTCATCCACTAATACTTCATCAACAATCATACTGTGTTTATTTACATAAGTATCTTGAGTTTTTAACGTATCCAATTGCGATGTTACATCTGATTTATAATTTTGCATTATCTGCTTCAGCATTGCCTTTTTCTGTCGCCACATCTCCTGTGTTTTTGTGTTCAACATATTATCATAATTATCAGATCCCAATGAATCATAATATTTTTTTTGTAAACTTAATAAATTGGTGTTTTTTGTAACATCCATTAATGCAGCATATTCATTTACTTTTACACTAAAATTCTGAGCATCTCCTGCTGATTTTGCTTTTTGTTGACACGCCGCATCGCATTTAAAACTATTTTTATTTGCAAAATCAACCATTTTATTAATCGTTCCTAAATTGCCCAACATTTGATTTCCAGCCATTATTATATATTCATTAGAAATTAAACACTCGCAAAAGAATTAAATTTTCCTGGTTGCGAAGGACTTATCAAAACGGTTGATGGACGACCTTTGTTATTGTCTAAAGAATAACCTACGAAACTCTCTTCTAAACAATCTTCTGGTGTTCCGCAACAACCATCTTCATTGCATTTATAATTATTTCCATTTTTTCCCTCGTATTTACTATCCTTAATTCCTTCATTATAAGGAACATCTAATTTGCTATAATTTCTTTCGTTTCTGAAAAAATTAAAAAATAATTTACTCGATAAATTAACCAATGTTATTGCTATGGTTAAAATTATACCTATTGTTGAAACAAAACCCGGAAACCATGGTCTTTTTTTTAATATAACAAATACTAATACAATTACAGCTGCGTATGTGAGTTTCTGAAATATTTTTTTATGTTCATCATATCTATCATACTCATAATTACCTATTTCTACCATTCGTGATCTATTTAATTTATCCATTTTAACTTCTTGGTATTTTGTTTTTAAATTAAGTGTTTCAAGATCTAATACAGATGCCATTGCGCTTTGATTTACATAATTGCGTCTATTTTTTTCTAATATTTTTTGTTCATAAGAATACATATTATTTAATTGGCTAAACAATCCTTTTCTAACATCGACTAATTGTTCTATTTTCTTTTTTAATGTATCAACTTCGTCTGTATTATCATCCGTGTCGGCGTTCATTGATTGTATATTCGAATACATATGGTCTTCTATCTGTTTTAATGTATCAAGTTGGGTTATAATACTTTCATGTTGATTTTCTAATTCTTGTTGTCTTCCTTCAGCGTTATCACTCATATATATTATTTAGTCATAAAAAAATATATATTAATCACTATTTTTATTAATGTAATAAATTGTTCCTCCGACTATTCCAATTGTTCCTGCTACCCACAAATATGTCCTCATTGTGTTTGCTTCTAAACGTGCTATACTATCTTTTTCCATTATGCGTAGTATTATTTGTGCCGGTGTTAAACTAATGTTTGGATTTGAACCCGGTTTTAATTGTGCTTTAATATTTTCAAATTCTTTCATTTTACCTTTACCCTGGTATATATTACTATTGGCGTTTGAATTAATTGATGTATCTGGACTTCTACCCATGGACGCTTCTGAATTATATGTTTTTTGAATTAAACTATTATTTTTTTGTCGTAAAATAGCTGTTTGATTAAATAAAGTTGTCGCTGTTGTTTTTAATTCGGCATTTCGCTCGTTTAACAAAGCATATTCAGATGTTAAATCATTTTTAATTTCATTTCCGTCTGCATCTTTCCAAGAATAAGCAAGATTACAAGCACTAAGCTCAACCTGTTCATTATATTTATCTTCACATTTCACGATATCCTTTTTATCTAATTTAGGTAGTCTTAATTTACATCCTACTTTACAAGCTTCCTTTTTATTTGATTCTAAAATATTACCACAATCATTCAAACACCCTTCATCTCCTTGTACTTGTGAAAGAATTTTAGTATGTTTGTTCATAAAATTGAACATGTTATTACTATAATCTGTTATTTGTCCTTCATAACTATTCTTTTTATCACTTAAAAATTGCTTATCATCATCATTTAAATTTTTAACTTGTCTATGACCCTTATCCATATAATCAATATTTTCCATTCCTTCAACATTGTTTCCCGAAACCATTTGAATGCGGTTTTCTAAATGTTTTAATCTTTTATCTTTATTGCTTAAATACTTAATACCATCGCTCAAATCATCATCATATTTCTTTCTTTTTATTGAATGTGTATTTCCATTAAATACATTTGTTATGTCTTTTACTAATTTATTTATATCCATAATTAAATATATATAAATAAAAGATAAAAAATTATACTTCTTGAACTGCTGCGTTTTGAGCATTGCTCATTACATTTATTGTGAGATTTGCTCCACTACCCCATAGTGAACTATCATCTTCTTCTTTTTTGGAACTGTCTTTTGATGTATCTATTACTTGTTTTCTTTTATACAATGTTTCTGATAATTTTTTCTTCAACTTTTTAACTTGTTGAACTATGAAAACTGTAAAACTAATACCTATAACAGCTAACGCAGCTATGAGAACATATATTGAATCATAATCTAAATAAATTAAAACACATGTCAAAATAAAAGCAAACACCCATAAAGCAAAATGTATTTTCAAAACATTTGCATCTTTTACTGAATCTTCAAAACTTCTTTTTAAAGCTAAAGTATTTCCTTGTAAATCCGCTAATTTTTTCTTTTCAGCAACTAACGCTGTATGACTTGTATTTAATGACCCACGTGCGCTTACATTTTGTGTTTCAACTTTTTTTGTGTTAACTCTAGTTCTATCTACCGCACTTTTTGTATCTTTTATATTTTGAATCAAATCTTGGTTTAATTGATTAATTTGATCACCTAAATCATCACTTTTACCTGTTTTACATTCAGCAGTAACATTTGTTATATCTCCACCATCCGCTATTTTGTCTATTGTTTTTGAATTATATGTAGCTGGATTCTCATTTTTTACTTTACAACTATGATTATCATGTTTTGGATCACTATATAATGAGGTATCTAATTTTCTTTTTTTTCCAGTATCTGTTATATAGTATACATTTTGTGCGTTACTTTCGTCAGCAATTACTATATCTACTTTATCAAAACATGGTTCATATTTACCTATATCATTCGCCGAATCATAATTCATACTTTCTAACTCTTCTGCTGTTATTACATTAGTCCCGGCTTTAATCGCACACGATATATGTGGGAAAAGACTATCGTTATTACTAGCGTTTTTAGGATTCCAAAAATTGCTTGTGTCGTCGTCGTCGTCGTCTGTAAAATTTTTATATGCTGTGATTTTTCTAACAATACCTAAATTATTCACTAAATAATATTCAGCATTTCCATTTACTAATTTTAATTTATATACACCAGCTACTTTACCGGCTGACGCTCCTTGTTTTTGATAATATTCTGTAGATTTATCTACATAAGATTTTAATAAGTCATTGAACGATTTTGTTCTATCTTGAATACTTCCACTAGGCGAACCTTCAACCGTTTCTTCTACTGGAGAAACATTCTCATTATACCAATTATCATTGTCGTCTGGTCCGCTATCAAATCCTTCACGGATACGACTTCTACTTACTAATCTGTTGATATCCTTAAAAAATTTTTTGAGTTTATTGCCCTGATTTAACGATTTTTCTTTACTATTTGAATCGCGTAAAAACATTTTATATAGAATAAAGATAGAAAATGTATTTTATTAATTCTTTATTTGTTTGTATAAAAAATATATTAATAATCCTGTTCCAATGGAATAATATCCTAAATTAAAAAAAGTATAACGTTTGGATTTGTGGATATCTTTTTTTAATGTCGTAGAAGCATCATATGAATGATAATCTTTATTATATTGTTTTTTTTTTTGCGATATTTCATGTTTAATATAATCGAATTTAGCATCTTTATTTTGCATTGCTATTTTTTTACTAGATATATGTCCTTTTATTGTTGTTGCTAAATTTTTGTAGTTATTTATATGTTTATTAAGTTCATTTTCAGCAATTGTATATGTGGATTTAATTGATTCGATACTTTGTGGTTTTTTATGAATTTCTTTAATATAATCAGAAAAAGAATTTTCAAAATTATTTATTTGTGCATCAGCCACTTCAAATAACCTCTCCTCATCTTCGCATAATTTTATTGTTTTTTCATTTGGTTTATATTGGTCATAACATGCCATATATAATATTCAAATAAATTAATAACATAATCTATAATATTTTGTTGTAATTGATGTTCTAGTCGATCTTGTAATTTCACATAATTGATTCGGTCTTAGCCCAATCGCTTGGGCTACAGGATCAAATCTACCTATTTCTGGAAATTGTTTTTCATTCAATATATTATATTTTTTAATCAACTTTTGTTTTTCTTCGTCCGTACATATTCTATGTGGTGGAACTAATGTGTGATCTAAAATATTAAACAAATATTTATGAAGTTGAAAAACATTAAAATATATCTCGTCTTGTGAATAAATACTTTCCATCAATTTTGTTAATGTATCGTTTGGATTTTCTTTTGTAATAATGATAAATTCATCTTCTCCTTCTAAAACTTCCTCATTATGGTATAAATCATCGATAATATCATATACGTGATTTGGTCTCAGTTTTGTTCCTAAATGATATTTAATATATATTTTCTTATTTGTTTCATCATTTGTTAATAACATATCCAATTGTTCATTTTTAAATAATACATGGATATAATTAATGCTAAAGTTTTCGTAATCTGTCGTGTTAAATCCACGAAGTTTTAATAAATCTAAAATATTTTTTCTTGATCGAAATATTTTAGATACAATTGTACTATTGGCTACGGTTGACATTATATTATAATTATTTATAAATTTATATTATTTTCAATTTAATTAATTTTTTTAATTGAAACACCTCTTTGAAAACCAGAAAATTCATCACCTTCATCATCATCACTACCATCGCCTTCTTTATCTTCTACCGCATTCAATAAAGGCATTTCTTCTTTATCTTGTTCTTTTTTTTCTTCGGCAATTGTTTTTGTTTTCTCCTGCTGAGGAGGAGGAGGAATTTGTGGATTATTTGGGTCATAATCCGGTGACGTTGGAACAACACCCGGTGGATAATATGGGTTATAATCTGGTGATTTGGGACTAGATGTCGTGGACGACATTGATATAGATGGTGGCGTTTCTTCATAATTATCAATATCTATATTAATATCTATGTTTTCAGGTATCATTTTTTTATTTACTACATTACCAAATGGGTCATATGCTACCTTATTCATTTGCATATCATTGGATTGAATATTGCCCCACCCGTCGTCATTTAATAATTCAGAAACAAAATCATTTGTTTTTCCGTGTTTTAATTCACTTGCATCTACTGTCATAAAATTAGAAGTTAATCCAACTAAATTATTTGTTTCTAATGTAACCGTATTTGCTTCATCATCTATGCTTTTAATAATCCATCGTCTTCCTACTAAGGTATCTTTATCCCATATCATATGATCTCCTTCATTTAATAAATGAACTTTCGCGGCTTCTATTGGTGTAAATTCTTTACGCATTTTATCTTTTTCGGTATCCTTCTCGTTCATCGTTTCTGCTTTTATTTTATTGATTACCGCAACTATATCATCATAACTTTCCAATCCTGTCAATGTTTTAATATCATCACCACCTTTAATTGATAACAATTGATCTACGTTTTTATCAGTAACTATACGCATATGCACATTCATTGCTTGTAACTCCTGCATTAATAATTTAAACGCATATGGCACCTTTACAATACTAAAATCTCTACCAAATTTACTTATATTAACTATATTTGCATCGTATTTGGAGACATCTACAAATTTTATAGGACCATCCACCATTGGACTAATAAAAATATTTTTACTTTTATTATATATTGATAGACAACCAGATTTATTACATATGGCCATATAATATTTGTCTCCTCTTTCTAACATAGAATCTTTTATAAAATGAGACATTCCATGTGCTATTAAACAATCTCGGTCCATCTCCCCAATGCGTAATCCACCATCATTGGCACGACCTCCTACTGTTTGTCTAGTTAATTGATTTCTAGGACCTCTTGACCTATGATTTATTTTGTCCTTTACCATATGTTTTAATCTCAAATAATAAGTTGGTCCTATATAAATACTTGTTTCCATTTGTTCCCCGGTCATACCATTCATTAAAAATTCTGTTCCCGACGAATGAAATCCCTGTTTTACTAACATCTCTCCATATTCTTTGTCTTTTGGCCCTATATTAATAAATGGAGTACAATCACCATATGCACCATATAACGCACATACTTTTGCTTGTTGAGATTCAACTAAATGCCCAATTGTCATCCTCGAAGGCATTGCATGTGGATTTACAATAATATCTGGAATTAGACCTTCCTTTGTTATAGGCATATCACATTCTTTCATTACAATACCCACCGTTCCTTTTTGTCCTGCCCTTGAACAAAATTTATCTCCAATTGCTGGAATTCGTTCATCACGAACTCTTATTTTTGCAATTTTTTTACCAAATGAATTTGTTGTTATAAATGATTTATCAACGAAACCTTTTTGACCCTTTTTAGGTTTTTTAGAACTATCAATCATTTCACCAGGATTTTCCGAATTTACAGATACCTTACCTATTATTATCGTTTTATCATCAATTTCCGTATTTTCTTTAATTATTCCCGTTTCTTTATCCAAATAACTATAATTACAACCTGGTTTCAATCCAATTACTTTATCACTATCAATATAAACAAAATTATTTGAAATTGTTACATCACCAACTGTTTCTTCTTTTTCTGTTTCTTCATACATATTATAATAGGTTGTTCTATATCCTCCTCGTTTCAAAAATCCTTCGTTTATTATAACCGCATCTTCTGTGTTGTAACCAGAATAACACATGATAGCTACTATTGCGTTTTCACCGTATGCATGTTCATCATTCGTTATATATTTCAAATATCTACTTTTAATTAATGGATTTTGACCATAATTCAATACAATTCCACTTTTATCTATTCTATTCATTACATTTGTCGAATACATGGATACTGCTTGTTTCCCCTGTCCACACGAAAAAGCACTTCTAGGATATGGATTGTTTTGTAAATGAATTACTTGATTTGCCATTACACTAAAAATAAACGATGGATGAATTTCAGCATGTGAAATATTTTTGGATGTATAATCTTCCAACTTATCATTGAATTTTGCCATAATAATCCCATCGGCTTCCATCGAATCAATGTATTCTATAATACAAGATTTATTATCACTTATTTGTTTAATTTTTTTTATACTATTATCAGTTGGTTCGCCAGGCTCATTCAAACCATAAATACAATGATTCCAGGTTAATGTTTTGTTTTTTAATTTATTTAATAATTCCGTATTTCCAAAACTTATTTTACCATTATACATATAATATACTGGATGACACAAACGCCCAGCGTCCGTATTAATCCAAATTTCTTTTTTTGAAATATCCCATAATATACTGGTATAAATATTGATTTTGTTATTTCTTCTATATAATTTTAATGTTTCTATTATTTCTTTTGGATTTCTAGTTATACCAACCCATGCACCATTGACAAATAGTTTTACTGATAATTCTATATGTTGCGGAGTACACGTTTCCAATAATTCCATACCCAATTGTCTTAATAATGTAATATATGGATATCCACTATGATGTGTTGTAATTTTTGTTGATATTGTTAAATGTTTATGAAATCCCACATTTCCACCATCTGGCGAATGTATTGGACAAAAATTACCCCACTGTGTTCCCTGAACTTTTCTAGGTGATACTATTTTAGCTCCATCTGCAGATATGGGAATATTTGTCTTTCTTAATTGACAAATAGTAGAAAAAAATGATAATCTACTTAAATCTTGTAACGCACCTAATCTTTTTGTATGTGCCGTTGACCCCCAATTACCCTTAAACGCCGTTTTAAATCCTGATTCTACAATTTTATCTTTGAAAATTAAATCACGATTATAAAGTATTAATCCCATAAAATGTTCCCCCTGATAATTTCCTCTATGATAAAAATGCTCTTTATCAATTTTTAAATATATATTTTTCAACTGTAAATTATAATATTCTTTAAACAAATCTTTAATTAATATTCCTGAGGTTTCTAATCTCTTGTATCTATAACTATCTCTATCTGTTGGTTTTTCTTTTTTTGTATAAACTAATAACAATTTTTTCACCATATAACCAATATAATATGCCTTTTGTTTGAAATTTAATTCTCCAATATGCGGTAATAAATAATTCATTAATATTTCCATAGCATGATTAACTGTTTTTCCTTTTGTATGGGTTCCAATATATTTTAAGGCTTCAACTTGATTGAAAAGAATACTTGCATCATGAATACACGGTCTAAACAATTCTACCATATAATCATAACGTTCCATATCTAAAATACATGTTTCTATGATTTCTTTATCCGACAATACTCCCAATGCTCTCATAAGTATGAACAATGGGATGGGTTTTCTAACATTTGGTATAACTACTACTATATTATTATTCGTCAATGATGGTGTTTCTGTTACCATTCTAACTGATAATGTTCTTACTGGTTTGGAAATATCTTCTGATACGGAACGAATATCAACACTATGTGAATACATATCATTAAATTTATCCTTTACAATTAAATTATTATCAGCAAATCTTTCTTGACTCACAATCAGCTTTTCCTTACCATCTATAATGAAATACCCACCCAAGTCATTTCTACATTCTCCCATGGTATGTCTAACATCTTTTGTTAATCCATTTAATAAACATAACTTTGATCTTAACATAATTGGAAAATTACCTAAATATATTTTTTCCAATGTTTCTAATTTCTTAGTCTCTAAATCTTCACCTCCTGGACCCTTTGTTCTTATCACATACTCAATATCCACATCATAATGAATTGACATCGTATATGATAAATTTCTCAAACGCGCTTCATTCGGATACATAAAATGTTTTCTATTAATTTCACCATTTTTATCATATATTACTGGTTTTCCTATATAAATACGTGTTCCTTCCAATCCTCCCATATACACTTTACATTCGTATTTGAATTTATTTGTTTTTTTATTTTGATCTTTAAAAAAAGATATTGGATTTTTTTCTTTAAAAATCTTATACATACCCTTTTCGAAAAAATCATTATATGATTTTAAATGATGATCTACCAAAACACTAGGATTATCCTTAAAATACAAATCAATTATATCCCATGATATATTTTCAAAATCCATTATATATTATATCATTAGCATATTTTTTTAATTATAAATAAATATTAATAATTAAAATATTTATTTAACCACGAATTGACATTAACATAAATGATCCTATTATTACAAACATCATTATAAATGGGAATAAAACTAATAACCACGATACTTTGGAGTAACCTTTGCGACATAGATAATCCAATATAAATGTCCATACTATAATATACAAAATTTTCATGGCAAAAGCGGATACTTTGTTATCACAAGGGGCTTTAAATTTTCCCAAGCAATAATTTTTTTGCCCATTTAAATTTTGGGTCAATATCATTATTATACTTAAGGCTGATATTGCTAAATAAAATTGTGCAGGAACACATAAAGATACTATTTTATTGGTAATACTTCTTAATTTCATTATATAATATATATTAATAAAATTATATAATGACTATTGCAATGTTCCAGCGGCTGCTTCCATTTGGGCCGGAACATCTGGAACAACACCACTTGTAATATTTCCATCTAATTTTTGATTAATGGGTGATGCGGATTGAAAATCATTTCCACCTATATAAGTTTGATATCCACCTTTAATTGTATTCATTAATCCGGAACTGGCTAAACTTACATCACCCAAACCCATACTACGCATAATTCCTTTAAAATTTCCACCACTCTGAATTTTTTTCATATTAATTCTTTCATTAATTTTTAAGGTAACTCTACGTCTTCTTCTTCTACGTGATTTACCTTTGCGGCTTTTTCTTCTTTTTGTTTTTCTTTTACGCATCTTTCTTTTACGTAAACTTTTTCTTTTCTTCATTGGTTTTCTACTTCTTTTTCTTCTAACACTTCTTCTAGGCATTGTATATACTATTATTAGATTAATAATTATAGTATAATAATTGCTAAATTATTTTCTACGTCTACGTGTTTTTCTTTTTTTACGAGATTTTCTTTTACGCGAACGTTTCTTTTTGCCTTTTGTTTTACGCGATTTGCGTTTTCTACGTGATCTACGTCTTCGTTTACCACCAATGATGCTTCTTAAACCACCGCCAATACGTGCTAAAAAACCACCTTCTTCTACTTGTATTTCTGAAATATCATCTTTTGCTGGTGCATCGTTTGTCATAACAGGATTATTCACTACATTATCATCATCATCATCATTATCATCATCATCATCATCATTATCAGCGACAGCATCACCATCTTTTTTTTCACACACTGCTGCTTTTTTTTTTTCAGCTTCTGATAATTTCATGTTTAAACGTTCAATTTCTTCGGTAAGCGATTTTATTTTGGTTTCATCTTTATCATCTTCGTTCTTTTGTTCCTCTTTTAATAAAGGTTTTGTATTATTCAGTTCGTAATTTAAATCGTCTATCTCCTTTTTCGCATCAGCACAAGCATCACCACCTTTTTGACAACAACCACATTTTTTTTTACGACCTTTAGGTTTTCTACTAACTCCTTTTCTTGGCATTATATATTATAATTAGAATTTTAATTATGATAAATAGAAATTAAATTACAAACGAACACGTTTGGATAATTCTAAAGCCGCTAAACCACCTGCAACTTGAGCAATGATATATGGTGCCAAATCTTTCATGGATAATTTACCAGCAGAATACATCATAATACTTACGGCAGGATTGAAGTTACCACCTGAGATTTTACCACCAACCATGATAGCAGCGGTCAAAGCTAGACCAATTGCTAAAGGATTACCAACAGACATAATCACGAAAAGGAAAAACATAGTTCCCAAAAATTCTACAATATATTTTTTCATTATATTAATATAATAGAAAATATAAAAAAATATTTATTGTTTAACTAAACTCATTCTTGGAAATGAACGAGTAAAATACAAACGTTCAGATGCTGATGCACCATTTACATTTTTTTGTTTACCAGTTACCTTTTGTCCTAGATAATTTGTTACTTTGCTACCATTTGGCGCACCAACCCGTTTTTGTACTTGTTTTAATCTAACCAAACGACTTGAATTATCACTCGTTGGTCCTACCGATTTATACGATTTTAAAATTTGATTTAATTTTTTTTCAACCATGCTTATAAATATAATACATAAAATAATTTCCTAAATTGTTGTTATCCAAAGGTACTCTCTCCACCATACTTAATATACAAAAAACCATCCTGATCTTTATGTTCGTCATAACACTTTGACATTAATTCACTACACGGAACCATACATTCATTTACAAATAAAAAAATACTTATTTCAGGACTTAATTTAATTCTTTTTCGTATTACATACATAAAATTAGCTATAGATAGATCACCAGGAACTAAATATTTTTTACGATCAATATCTGGAACGGTATCCCCTATCCTTTCGCAAATAATAGGTATTCTATCTGGATATTTTGCAATGATTTTTGAAGATTCTGTTAACCGTTGGGTATATGAAAATTTATCTTTAAAATCTCGTTTCCTTACAGGTAATTTCATTTTTGCAATTCTTTTTTTTGCGCTATATATTTTAGAAGTCATAGTTGACATAGTATCATTAATAATATTCATTATATAATTATGTAAGTTTTTTTCTAAATATTTTTAAAAAATTGATTTACTCAAATAATAGTATTACAATACATAAATATGAAAGAAGTAATTATTATCGATGGAAGTTATTTTTGTTTTTACCGCTATTATGCAATAATGAATTGGTTTAAATGTGCAAAAAAAGATGAGGATATAACAAACCCATACGATAATGCGGATTTCGTTGAAAAATATAAAAAAACATTTGTTTCCAAAATACAAGAAATGGCCAAAAAACTAAAAATGATAAATCCTACAATAATTGTTGCAAAAGATTGTCATCGGAAAAATATTTGGAGAATGGAATATTATAATGATTATAAAAAAAACCGCGTATATGACGATAGTTTTATGGGTGGTCCATTTTTCGAAATGGCATATAAAAACGAAGAATTGTTCAAAAATGCAGGCGTGAATATAATTTTTAAACACTGTCAATTAGAGGCTGATGATTGCGCGGCACTAACTGCCAAATATTTGACCAAAAAATACCCCGACATTAATATAAAAATTATTACAAGTGATACTGATTATTTACAACTGATTTGTCCAAATATTGAATTATTTACTTTAAAATATAAGAAAGTAAATACATCTAAAAATTCATCCGGAAATCCAAAACAAGATTTATTTTGTAAAATTGTTTCTGGCGATAAGAGCGATTGTATACCGTCTGTATTTCCAAAGTGTGGACCAAAAACAGCTCTTAAATACTGGAATGATCAAGAATTATTTAAACAAAAATTATCAGAAAATCCAGAATATCAAAAACGTTACCATATGAATACAATATTAATTGATATGGAACATATTCCGATACATTTACAATCTGAATTTAATAAAAAACTAAATAGTATTGAATTTTAAGTTAATATAATTACAATTACCAAATAACTTTTTTGATTTGTATATTTATTATATTTTAATTAATTTGTAATTACTCTGGGTGCAATATTCATTGTAATCAATTCTTGAAACAACAATTTACAAGCATATGGGATTTTACATAACATAAAATCCGATCTATTTCCACAAGTTTTACAATTGTGTATATGTTTGCTATCATTATAAATCGCAAATAATCCACATTTTTTACAGGCATATACTTGAAATTTGTCAGATACATTATAAATTCTATCTTTTGTAAATTGACTGGCACCATGACTAATCATACAATCTCGCTCCATTTCTCCAAATCTAAGACCACCATCCCTTGATCTACCTTCAGCCGGTTGCCTTGTTAATAATACCATTGGTCCTATTGACCTACTATGTTCTTTATCTTTTACCATATGCTTCAATCTCTGATAAAATACTGGTCCCATAAATATATCGGTTTCCATGACTTCACCTGTCATACCATTCTGCAATATTTCGTTGCCATACTTATGATAGTTATTTTTTGCTAATTCTTTTGAAATCAACTTCATATCTACACCGGTTCCAAAACTAGTTCCATCTCCAAATAAACCCAATTCCAATAAAACTTTTCCCAATGATGTTTCTTTTAATTGACCAATAGTCATCCGAGATGGGATAGCATGTGGATTTATAATAATATCAGGAACTAGACCATTTCTGGTATGAGGCATTGATTCTGCTGGTAGCGTTACACCAATTGTACCCTTTTGACCATGCCTTGAAGAGAACTTATCTCCAATAACCGGAATTCTATGAACTCTTGTTCTAACCTTAGCAAATGTATACCCATCTCCATTCCTATTAATATAATTTTTATCTATATAACATTCCTCACTTGTTCTAATTATTTTACTCATATCTTTATATTTTATTGTTTTTGTTTGGTCATTTCTAGCTTCTTTAATTGGAACTACCTTACCTATGATGATATCTTTATTTTCAATGAGTGAATTTTCAGGCATAACACCTTTACTATTTAATTTATTGTAATTCGCAAACTTCATACCTTTTGTTTTAGTAGGATCAGGTTGACACCTTATTTCTTCATCTCCATGAACCTGTTTGTCTTCATCTTTTTCAGTATGATAAATAGTTGCTGAAAATAAACCTCTGTCAATACTATTTTGATTGAATATGATACTATCTTCCTGATTATAACCAGAATAACTAGCAATCGCTACTATTACCATTTCACCAGATGGAACTTTATGTAAATTTAAGAAATTCATAATCCTAGTATCAACCAATGGTCTCATTGAATAATGTTGGACATATGCTGTTTTATCCATTCTATTTTCATAATTAGTAACAAACATACCTAATGCTTGTTTTCCCTGCGCACATTGATATGTAACCCTAGGTGATTGATTATGTTCCGGAAAAGGAATACAAGATGCCAAAATTCCCAATACAGTGCTAGGATGAATTTCACAATGTGTGAAATTTTGTAACGAATTTCTCATTTTTCCGGTTTTCATAGCAATCAACGATGCGTTTTGTTCCCACGGATCAATATATTCAATTATACTTTCCTCCACATTATGATTGGATAACATATCATGCCATACTAATTCTTTATTCGCAATTTTTTCACCAATTTCTCTAGTAAATAAGGATTTGTTATTTTTTACTTTAAATACTGGTCTTGTTGGCCTTCCCGCTTCATTACATACTTTAATTTCTTTTGATGTATAATCAAATATAATACTAGTATAAATATTTATAATTCCTTTATATTTTTTATCTTTCAAAAATAAATATAATTTTTCTGGTTCGTAAGTTATACCTATCCAATTGCCATTTATAAAAACTTTTACATTATCAAACAATTCCTCTGGTTCTAACGTATCTATTTTTATTACCTGTGGTTCAATTATATCATATAATATCTCTGAATGTGATTTCACTGTTATATGTGATAAATAACTCATATTTTTAACAACGCCAACACTCTGTCCTTCTGGAGTTTCCGCTTGACATATAAATCCCCACGCACTATTATGTAATTTTCTAGGTGGAATTAGTTTTCCACTTTTATCAATTGGTGTGTTAATTCTTCTCAAATGGCTTAAACTTGAAATATATGTCAATCTGTTCAATACTTGTGCAACACCCACTTTATTTGAATTTGTATTTTTAATACCAAAATCTCCTGTGGCAAGTGCTCTTTTAATACCGTTTTCAATTGTGGTTGATTTTACAACTTTATAAATATTTGTATGATTTATAATATTTTCAAAATCATTAGTTGATTTCCACGACCCATTATTTATTTCACGAACAATTTGCTTTTGCATATCTTTTACTAATTTATTGAAATAGTTTCTGAATAAATTATTCAATAATGTACCCGTCAAATCTATTCTTTTATTTTTATATGAATCTCTGTTATCTACTTTTCTCCAACCGAAACTAGTTCGTAATAATTTATTAGTCATATATCCTAGGAAATAAATTTTTTCTTGTTTGGTTTTACAATGTGGAAATAAATCATTTTCTATTACGGAAATAGTAAATTCCTTTTTCTTTTGAATACCTGTTTCTTTATCCATATTTATAGGTGTATACATCGCATTTGAAATGATAAATTCTAATGAGTTTTCATATGATGTATATTCGGCAGCCTCTATGATTGATGCCTTTAACGCAAATAACATTTTTTTCATTTTTTTTTCTTTAATATTCAAAATAATTTTTTTACATATTTCTTCATCCGAATTTATACCAAGAGCACGAAATAATACAAACAATGGAATTGGATTTTTAATTCTAGGAATTTGAACATATATTGAATGACCAAATCCATTATCCTTATTGGCTATCATAACATTAATTTGTTTTGGAGATATACATTTCCAGGATGGCACCGACTTAATTTCTGCCATATGCGACCACTTATTATTATTTTTTTTAATATTAAAACAATATACAATGTTCTCTGCTGCACGTTCTTGTCCCAAACATGTTTTTTCCGAACCACTTATAATAAAATAACCTCCTGGATCTAATCCACATTCCCCTGTTAATTTATTATTTATATGATTATGCTGTGTCAAAACACAAATACTAGATCTTAACATAATTGGTAGTTTGCCAATATGTACCTTTGGTATCATTTTATGATACGTTTGTTCTATTTCCAAATTTGCCCCATAACGATGAATGATTTTTATATGCATATTCAATATCATAGTCGATGAATACGTGAAATTTCTTAATCTTGCTTCACTAGGATACATTAACTTAGTTGCACCATTGTTTTCGTGTATCTGTGGTCTATATATATGAAAATTTTTAAAATTAATAATAATTTCCAATGAATATTTTTTACACTCCGGAACATAATCATGGTCGGAATGAATAATCACTGGATTAAACATATTTATCGTATTGATAATTTCACTACCTACGAAATTATCATATGATTCAACCTGATGTCTTACCAACTGATGTAAATGTTTATTATAAAAATAAGATTCAATTAAACTAAATATTTGTTCCTTATCCAATTCTTCTGTATTCATATTCATATTATTATCATTCATTATTGTATTAATTTAAATTTCAATTTAATCTTTAAATTATTTATAAATATCTCATTATATGTATAATGAACAAAAATCATAACAATAATAATACAAATATCAATAAAAACATTATAAATAAAAATAAAGATAATTCAAACAATAATATTTTTCCAATATTATTGCCCAATATGAAGAATAATCGTAAATTATCTTTATTAGATATATCTAGAAACGAAATTAATGATAATTTGTTATTATTTACTACAACTGGTAAATACAATAAACAAACAAATTTAAACAGTAACACTATTTTTAATATAAATATGCCAGACGCAAAATATAATAAAAATAAAAAAGCAAACCCATATTATAATAGATTAATTAGACACCTGGATAAATCAACGAATATTAATAAAAATAAATACAATAAATCATTACATTTTCTGTTAGAAGATGTAAACAGAAAATACAGTAAACCAGAAAAATATTGGAATAATGAAAATCCATATATCAAACAAAAATCAATAAAAATACAACCACCTATAAAAATACCACCACAAATACAAATTAAAAAAACATTTGTTCAAGTGGAAGCAGATATAAACGTATTACAAGACTTAATTAATTTGACAGACAAATATCCTTTAGATAATACAATAAATTATAGCATAGATATTGAATCAATACATAAAATTGTCGAACCTTTAAAAGAATTGAATAATATGATTGGAATGGCAAATTTAAAAGCATCTATTTTAGATCAAATTATTTATTTCATTCAAAATTTACATATTAGTAAAAATAATAAAAATAGTGATTTTATGCATGTTGTTATCTATGGACCTCCAGGGACAGGTAAAACAGAAACCGCAAAAATAATGGGAAAAATTTTTAGTCAAATGGGGGTTCTAAAAAAAAATACATTTAAAAAAGTAACACGTGCTGATTTAATTGCTGGTTATTTAGGACAAACCGCAATTAAAACTAAAGAAGTTATAAAAAACGCACTGGGAGGAGTATTATTTATAGATGAAGCATATGCTTTAGGTAATACGCAAAAACGCGATTCATTTGCCAAGGAATGCATAGATACATTATGCGAAGGATTAAGCGACCATAAAAATAATTTAATGGTTATAATAGCAGGATATGAGAAAGAATTGGATAAATGTTTTTTTGCTTATAATCAAGGATTGGATTCAAGATTTACATGGAGATACAATACTGATAATTATAATTCTCATGAATTAAATTTAATTTTTACAAAAAAACTTAAAGATATTGATTGGAAATTTAAAAAAAATATACCTGATTCTTGGTTTGAAAATAAAATGGATTATTTCAAATATTTTGGTCGAGATATGGAAACGTTATTGGCCAAAGTTAAAATTGCTCACGGTAGAAGAATTTTTTGTAAAAAAGAAATATCTAAAAAAATTATTACAAAAAAAGATATGGATAATGGATTTAAATTATATTTAAACAATAACGAAGTAAAATCACGGAAAAATGATAACATATTTTCAAATATGTATGTTTAACCAATTTAATATATTTAGTATTTTATATATATTAAATGAGCACACGAAAAAAAACGATACAAATAAATCCATTGTTTTTTTCAAGACGACGACCTAAAAAATCGAAAACACGAAAAAAAAAACAAAAAAAAATGTCATACGAATTAAAACCCAATGATGTTAAAAAACAATTGATGAGTAGAATAAAAGAATATCAACAGAAAAAGAAAATATTGAATGATGAAAATGAAGACGTGGAAAGTAACAATGATAATTTTCAAAAGAATTTTTCGGACCACATGACATATTTAAATAGCGTAATTAAAGAAAATAAAATTAAAAAAAGAAGAAAAAAGGAAAAAAAGATAAACAAAGAAATGTCCGCAGAAATACAACCACTATCACACCAACAACAACCACCAATTCAAGAAGGGATAGATATTAAACCAATGGAAACCACTAATAATAATATTGTTACGAATAATAAAACAAGTATTATTATACACGGTAGTAAAAATCCTCCTCCATATGGTTGTTTAAAAAATTCAAATAAACCAACGTATAGACAATGGCAAAAATCATTGAAGGAAAAATTAACTCCTCAACCACATTTTGTTTCGCCCATTGTCAATGTTTCTCCAATTATTGCTCCTATCCAAAATAAACCAAACCCCATTTTAATACGTCAAGAAAAACTGAAAGACATAAAAAATAAAAATAAAAAAATGAAAAAAGTGAAAATTCGAAAAACAACATTTAAACTAGGAAAACATAACGGTCGTGTTAGTGTGTTAGTAAAAAATCGTAGAACTAGAAAAAAACTAAAAAAAGAATGTAATTTATTGAAAAAAAAATCGTTGCCAGATATTAAAGAATACTTGAGACAACATAATCTAATAAAAATAGGGACAGCTGCACCTGAAAAAGTTTTACGACAAATTTATGAAAATGCTTATTTGAGTGGGGATGTTTTTAATAAGAACCCCGATAATTTAATACATAATTACATGCAAAATTAATTTATAACCTACTTAAAGGTTCCTTGATATTATATATATTCAAATATATATATAATATGGGTAAAACAAAAAAACAATATTTCAATGCTTTAAATGAATATAAAGAAAAATATAAAACTGAAAAAGTTATCTTACTTATGCAAGTTGGAGATTTTTATGAGGTATATGCTCTTTCCGAAAAAGGAAAGATGGAAGATATAAGTAAATCTAATATATATGATTTTTCTGAAATTACTGGATATGCTGTAAAAAAAAAGAATGAAAAACATCGTGGCAAAGAAATTCTTATGTCCGGAACACCACTCTCTTGTAATCTGGGAGAAATTACACAAAAAATTGCTGGAAATGGATTCTATGTTCCAGTTATGGCACAAATTAAAGATGAAAATGGCGAAGTTATTGATAGAAAAGAAATATTTAATATACCTCCTGGTGCAGGAATATCATTTGTTGATAATGATAAATGTCATACTAATAAAGTAATGTGTGTATTTTTTGAACATATAAAAGATAATCTATTAAAAACTAATAAATTATATTGTGGGTTAAGTGTTATTGATGTCATCACTGGTTCGGTTAATTTATATCAATATGCTATAAAATATAATAAACATATTTCAAAATATGATGATTTTGAAAGAGTTTATTCTATATATTCACCCAATCAAATTATTATTATTAGTAATTATAATATTCAATATTTAATTGATGCTTTGAATATACCTGAAAATATTACAACTGTTTTTAATGTAAACAATAAAGATCTTTATAATTATAAGTTGCTTAAAAATTGTAAAAAACAAATTTATCAAGAAGAAATATTACAAAATATTTATAAGGTACCTGATATCAGTTGTTTTAAAGAATCGTATAATCTATCCAAAAATCCACACGCAACATTTACATTAGCATTTTTATTTAATTATATTCAAACACATAATAAAACGGTTATCGAAAATATAAAAAAACCTACATTTGATAATAATAAAAATAATGTTTTTATTGGCACTCATTCATTGAAACAATTACATATTCTAAACAATGAACGAAAGGATAAATTTGGTTCTATTTTAAATTTTGTAAATAAATGTAAAACAAATATGGGTAGACGATTGTTAAAAGAAAAACTTTTACACCCAATTAAAAATCAAGACTTATTAAACAATGAATATTTTGCAATTGATCTTTTTTTACAAAATAGTGACTTTGTAAAAGATAATACAAATCAAATGAAAAATATTATTGATATTGAAAAAATGTCTAGAAAATTTTCCCTTTTTAAAGTGAAACCATGCGAAATATCAAATTTTTATAATTCTTTAACTATTATTGAAACTATAATACATAAACTTACAAAAAATATACCTTTTTCAGAATCATTGAATCAATATTATCAATCTCACGATATCAATATAAATGATGTATATGAAAAAATTAAAACAATTAAACTTTACATTGAAACTAATGTTAATTTAAAAAATATAGCTGAAATTGATTCTATTAAAGATGTTAATTTTTTTAATAACGATAAAAATGTTAATTTACATATAAAAAAAGGACAGGAAAATAAGAAACATTTAAAACATATAAAACGCCATTTAAAAAGTTGTTTTACAAATAGTAAAGTTAAAATGCTTTACAATGTTACAGAAAAAACACCTGCTACATTGCAAACTACTTTTACACGTTACCAAGTTATAGAAGAAAAATATAAATGTAATAAATTAGACTATTTGAATTATTTTCACGATTTATCTTTTCAAAAAGTATCAAACGCAAAAACATCGAAATATAAAATACAAAGTCCACTTATTGATAAATTACATATTGATATTTTTGACTGGTCAACTGATTTTAAACCTATATTAATTAACGCATTCCAAAAATTTATTGATAAATTACTAGTATTTAATGATGAAATTAATTACATATCTAAGTTTATTTCTATTTTTGATTTTATTAATAGTCGTTTTATATGCGCTGAACAATATAATTTGTGCAAACCAGAAATTGTAGATGACCAAGATAAAAGTTATTTTATTGCAAAACAAATCAAACATCCTCTTATTTATCATTTAAATAAAGATATTAATTATACTTGCAATGATATTTCATTGGGAAAGAATGATGATAAAGATGGGGTTTTACTATTTGGAATCAATGCTGTTGGTAAATCTAGTTTAATAAGAGCAATTGGTATTAATATCATAATGGCACAAACCGGTATGTATGTTCCATCTGCCGAATTTCAATATAAACCTTATAGTTCTATATTTACACGTATTATTGGTAATGATGATATTTTTAAAAATTTAAGTACATTTATGGTTGAAATGTGTGAATTTAATACGATATTGAAATTTTCAGATAAAAATTCATTAATATTGGGAGACGAATTATGTAGTGGAACAACTACAAAAGATGCCATTTCTATTTTTACTACAGGGTTGATAAAATTAAATGAAAAAAAATCATCTCATATTTTTGCAACACATTTTCATGAAATTAAAGACAGTAATTATATTAAACAATTATCTTCTTTGAAAAAATATTATATGAGTGTGTCATATGATAATGAAAAAGAAGAATTAATTTATGATCGTGTTTTAAAAGAAGGTTCTGGATTGGATCAATATGGAATCGAGGTTTGTAAATTTATTGGTTATGATAAAGATTTTATTGATTTAGCATTGAAAATACGAAATGATAATACAATCCTGGGCGAAGAAACATCAAAATACAATAGTAATAAAATTAAAAAAGGGTTGTGTGAAATGTGTAACACAAAACCGGCAGAAGAAATACATCATTTGTATCCGCAAAAATACGCAGACAATAATGGCTTTTTACCAGACGGAAATCATAAAAATAAAAAATCTAATTTATCTAATATTTGTCGTGATTGTCATAAAAAAGAAACCAAAAATAATACAAAGAAAAAAAAAATAAAAACATCAAATGGTGTACGATTTGTGGAAATTAGTTGACTGCTTTTGTAAATTTTTTATAAAAGTATAAATTATATAATGGATTCATTAAAATTAAATGGAGTTATTAAAACTCCTATTGATGGCGATTTAGGAAATGTATATGAATATATTAAAAATAATTTTGGTTCGATAATGCTAGTTGTTATTGGATTTTTTTTAGTTATGGCGTATACATCTATTAACAATATTAACTTTGAAAAAAGTGAAAAAGAATTGGATAAAAAATTTATTATCGAAACCTTCACGGAAAATAATAAAAACAGGAATTCTAAATCTTCTTTGAGTGAAAAATCTAAAATGTTAAAAACAAAACAAAAAATTACGGATTCAAGCTGTAGTGGAAAACTTTCTGTTATTGATAGCTCCTGTAAAAAACATAAATATAAATTATCGTGCACATCTTACGATTGTTGTAATTGGGGGAAAAAGGATAATAAATTACAATGTGTTGGTGGAGGTAAAGATGGTCCTACATTTGGATCTAGAAAATTCGATTATTATTATTATAAAGATAAAAAAATCATGGGTAAAAAATAAATTTAGAAAAAATTGATTAAAAACATATTATTATATTATATATAAAATGATCATACCAGTTAAATGTTTTACTTGTGGGAAGGTTTTAGGTGATAAATATTTATATTATTTAAGAGAAGTTAGACAAATGAAAATTAACAAAAATTTAGACACCAATAAGGTTGTATATTTAACTTCAATAAATCTTGAGAAAACACCTGAAGGTCTAGTTATGGATAAATTAGGATTAAATAAAATATGCTGTAGAAGACATATGTTGACACACATTGATGTTGAATAATTATAATGTTGAATATTATGATATTTAAGTTTTTTTTATTAAAATATCATATTATATTAATAATGGGTAAAAATAAAAATACTAGAAAGTTGAAGAAAAAAAAGAACACTAGTAAAGGTAAGAAAACCAAAAGAAAATATACTAGAAAACAAAAACGAAAATATACCAGAACCCAAAAAGGTGGGGCAAACAGGTGGCATTATATGTGGGATAAAAAAGAGCGTAAACCTAAATTTAGACCTGGTCCATCAAATGTAAAATTACAAAGCGGTGAACTAGCTAGAAACTCAGAGAAGTATTCTTTGTATCAAATACTTCCTAAAGTCGTAAAAGATAAAGATAGAGCAAATGCTGTAAATAAAAATATCCCTTATGGCACTGAAACAGAAAAATGGCTTATACGTGAAATTTACCCGGGTAAAGGAAACAATAACAAACAAGTTGATCAAATAATAGATTATTTGGTCAAAAGAGATAAGCCATTATTCGATAAAAACAAAAGAGTTGCAAATGTCCAAGCTCAGAATGCTAAACAGATTGAAGACAGCATCGAACGTGATGGCACAAAACGTAATCAACGACGTGTATTGAACCAAATGACACCCCTCAATAAACAGAAATGCATTGAGAAAAAGATAAAAGAATTTGAAACAGTAGTTTTGAAGAAGATACCGGAGAGGTTAAGTAAGCAGATAAATAATGTCAATGCCAATGATGATAAATATGATATAAAAATTTATAGCTTTGCTATGAACAAATTTAACCAATTTAAAAAATGGCTTAACAAAAATAATGAGTGTTACAATGGTTATAAAATTAAACCTAATGATATTAATCACTGGATAGGACGTATACACAACACTAGAATAATAGTCCAAAATTTCTTTGTACCTATAATTGAAAAAATTCGAAAAGGAGGAACAAAAAAAGCGGCATCAAAAAATGATGAAATACAAGAAAAACAAAGATTACAAGAGGAAATGAGGCTAGCACAACTAAAACGAGAAGAAGAAGAAGACGCACGCAAAAAAGCAAAAGAAGCAGAAGCAGCAGCAGCAAAAGCAAAAGAAGAAGCAAAACAAAAACGAAAAGAAGCAGCAAAAACAGCAGCAGAAGCAGCAAAAACAGCAGCAGAAGAAGAAAAACGACGAAAAGCCGAAGAAGAAGAAAAACTAGCAGCAGAAGAACAACGACGAAAAGCCGAAGAAGAAAAACTAGCAGCAGAAGAAGAAAAACGACGAAAAGCCGAAGAAGAAGAAAGACTAGCAGCAGAAGCAGCAAAAACAGCAGCAGAAGAAGAAAAACGACAAGAAAAAGCACGACAAAAAAAAGCACGACAAGAAGAAGAACGGCTAGCGGCAGAAAAAGCAGAAGCAGCAGAAGCACAAAAACTAAAAGAAGCAGCAAAAAAACGACAAGAAGAAGAAGAAGCAAAACAGAAAGCAGAAGAAGAAAAAAGGCTAGCAGAAAAAGCAGCAGCAGAAGAAGCAGCACTAAAACGACAAGAAGAAGCAGAAGAAAAAAGGCTAGCAGAAAAAGCAGCAGCAGAAGAAGCAGAAAAAAAACTAAAAGAAGAAACCGCTAGAAAAGCAGCAGAAGAAGCAGAACGAAAACGAAAAGCAGCAGAAGAAAAAAGGCTAGCAGAAGAAAAAAGGCTAGCAGAAGAAGCAGCAAAAGCAAAAGAAGCAAAAGCAAAAGACCTTGAAAAAAAGAAGAAACTTGAAGAACTGATAAAAAAAGAAAAAGATAGACAAGCTTCACAGGCAATAACGGCAAAATGTACAACCATAATGATACAAATCGATACACTAAGAAAAGAAATGAAAAAAGAAGAAAAAATGACAGAGTTAGAAGCTAAATATAATAAGGCTATGAATTTGGTATCGGACTATGGTGAAGTAAATGGTGATGTTCAGAATTGTAATAAAACTGAAGAAGACATGAGAGGAATGGAAAATAGTATTAAAAATACGTATGTTCCAGCAAAAGAAAAAATAATAAAAGAACAGCAACAAAGAGAAAGTGCAAAAATGAAAGAAACAGCAGCAGCAGAAGCTAAAAAAAATCAAGAAAAAGAAGCAGCAGCAGCTAAAAAGAAACAAGAAGAAGAAGCTAAAAAGAAACAAGAAGAAGAAGCTAAAAAGAAACAAGAAGAAGAAGCTAAAAAGAAACAAGAAGAAGAAGCTAAAAAGAAACAAGAAGAAGAAGCTAAAAAAAAAGAAATTTGTGATAGATTTAATGAAAGTTGGAAAAAAAACCCAGCACGTTCGGAAAATAGAAAAGCAAATCTTGAAACGTTATGGAACGACAAAAAGGTAAAATGTGATGACGATGAAGAAAAGAAAAAAGAATTAGATAAGATTATAACAAAATTTGAAGCAAGAAAAGCCAGAAAAGCAGCTGAAAAAGAATCAGCAGCAAAAAAAAAAGCAGACGAAGAAACAGAAGCAGAAAGAAAACGCCTTGAAGAAGAAACAAAAAGAAAAGCAGATGAAGAAGCAGAACAGAATAAATATTCGAATGACATTTTAGAATTGTGTAATAAAAATATTGATCAATTTACCAATATGGATGATTATACAAATTTTAAAAATAAATGTCATAATTTAAATGCAAATAAAGGTTTTTCGGATGACAAAATAAAAGAATTAAATACCATGCTTAATAATTATGGAGAAACATTAGAGAAGTGTCAAAAATTAGAAGACTATGGTCATTTTATGGACACTTGTAAAAAAGTACAAAATGTTCTTAAAGACAAAATGAAAGAATTACATGAAAAAAAATTCGGAGAAGGTAATAGAATAGCTGCAGAAAGAAAAAAAACAGAAGCAGAAGAACGAAAAAAGCAAGAAGAAGAACAAAAACAAAAAGAGCTTGAAGAACAAAAAGCAAAAGAAAAAGCAGACCAAGAACAAAAAAGACAAGAACAAGCAGAATTAGAAAAAAAAGCAGAAGAACAAGCAAGCACTAATGAATTAGCAAAACAATGTAGAGAAAATATTAAAGCTTTTATAAGTAAAGATGTCAAACAATTTGCTTCAATTGTTACTATAGAAAGCGAAATAAACACTGGTAATGATTTGTTAGAAACAAATAAAACTTGTAGTAATATTCAATTAAATCCATTAACTATGCATATAAAAAATTTAGAAAAACGTAAACAAACGATAATATATGAACAAAAAAAATGTATTGATGATTGGAATACTATTTCGAAAAAATGGAAAACAAGTGAAACAAACAATGAATTTGAAAACAATACTATATTAAAAAATTTCCAAAACGATTTATTAGCAATGAAAAATGGAACATGTGCAAATAAAGAATTAAATAGTGAGACCTTAGCACTAATTGAAGGGAAAATTCAAGCAATAATAACTATTATTTCCGCAAACACAAAAAAAGCTGAAGAAGCCGCAATAGCAGAACAAAAAAGACAAGAAGAAGAAACAGCTAGAAAAGCGGCTGAAGAAGCAGAACAAGCCGCACAAGCAGCAGCAGAAGAAACCGAACGATTGCGCCATGAAGCAGCAGCAGAACAATTGCGCCTTGCTGAAGAAGCAGTAGCACATGAGAGAGCAGAAGCAGAAAGAAAAATACAAGAAGCAGAACAAGCAGCAGCAGAAGCAGAAAGAAAAAGAGCAGAAGACGCAGAACAAGCCGCACAAGCAGCAGCAGAAGAAACCGAACGATTGCGCCATGAAGCAGAAGCAGAACGATTGCGCCTTGCTGAAGAAGCAGAAAGAAAAAGAGCAGAAGACGCACTAATAGCCGCACAAGAAGCAGATATTCTTGAAGAAACAGAAGAAAAGAAAGAAGAAGTAGAAGAAGTTATTATACCTCCCATATCAGCTGCGTTTTCATTTACACCTATTTTAGCTGAAGGAATGCCGACAAATTTTAAACCTATTAAAGGGGCTGCTGGACATCCCGGAGCACTTGCAACATTTAACGATGGAAATAAAAAATGGTCTGCTAAAGTATTTTTTAACAATCCAGTAGGAGAAAATTGTTATGATTTAAGTAGTGATGAAAAAAATATGATATCATTGTATGATTTACAATATAAAAGCGCAATAACATTAAAAGAGTTTAAACCACTCAATGATAAGAAAAAAACATATCATATTACCAAATATCACGATGATTGTATTAAAGAAAATATGATAGGATTATTAGAAAAATCTATTTACGATTTATTTAATGACTATTTATTTAATGACAATTTAACAGATGAAGATGAACTCTCGAATGAACTCTCGAATGAATTTGCAACTAAATGGATGTATAAAATTCCTACACAAAAATCAACTGTGCCTCCGCGGATTGTTTATGGAAACGAGGAAAAATTTGAAGGAAAACTGTATTTTACTATGGAAAATCCTTTTGAAACTATAAAACCCGATAGGGAAAACGCACAACCCACTCGTTTCTATGATATAAAAATTGGTAAAAAAACTGTTTTTAAAGAAGATAAAGGAAAGATTTCTACTTGTAAGCAGGGTCAAACAGATTGTTGTGCAAGCATATCATTTAATGATGGATTTAGATTAGAAGGGGTAAGTGGAAATGAAAAAATGACAAAATTAATTGCCATATTACTAAAGCAAGAAAATGATTTCAAGAATATTTTTCTAAATACTTCTTATCTAACACAATGTGTACAAAAGATAACTGGTAAACATGAAAAACAACAAAATTATAGAATTAAACCAATGTTAATGTTTACAGAAATGTTTTCGTATTTTGGTGCAGGTGCAGATGACCATAATAAACGTCAAAAAGTTATTGGCAAAATGGATACACAAGTCGTTGAATTAAAAAAATTTGCTGATAAAATGAAAGCAGAGTCTCCTACCAAATTTGGTTTTATTGGTTCTAGTATATCTGTAGTATTAAATGAAGATGACGTTAAAATAAATATATTTGATTTTGGACATCCGTGGATTTATCACGAAAATAGATTACTTGAATATCCAACACGCACAAATAAAACCTACCAAGATAAATGTAAAAATTATAAAAATGTAAGATATGGCGAATTAAGTACAAAGGTATTATCAGAAGAAGCTTTTTATAAAGAATTTCCAATAACAATTGAACAAAAAACAAAACAAAAAGGAAATATGCAGACGTTAAAAAAACAATTGGAAAATTTACCGTGTATTTTTACAGTTTATGTTCATATAATGCAATCGTTATATCGATTTGAAATGACCTTACAATTATTATTAAATACTGATTTAACTACCAAACCTTCTTCTAGAGACGATTTAAAAAAAATTATACTTGAAGAAGGTAGATTTCTAATAAATAGTTTACCTTTTATTACCTGTGATAAGTCATTTAAGGCTGTTGACTATATAAATAAAAATTTACGGGAGACGGGACCTGTATATGCGCTTAACGATAATAGTGAAATCAGAAATGAAGTGTCAGCACTATTTGAGGATGTTGAAAATAGGAGTAAGAACACCGAGATTAACAATACGCATATATTTAAATTAATTAAGTTTTTTCAACTTTATACAAATCCTATAAAAAATACTGAAAAAATAAAAATTATGAATGTAAAAGATGACTTAAATCATATAGAGAAAAAAGAATATGGCCCAAATAACATAAATTTATGGACATTTGATATTAATGAAATTATTTTGTATCATACCAATTACAATAGAGATAATTTTGAATCCACGGTTGATGGTGTAAATAAATTTAAACAAACCGCAGAGGAAGAAAAAAAAATTTTCGATGACATACACAAAAATTATTATGAAGGTTTAGACTCTTTTTGCACAGCGTGGATAAAATGGAAAGAATATGATGACAAAAGAATTAAAAGAATACAAGAAATAAATACGACATTGGGTGAGAATTAAAATTAGAAAATGATTAAATTTATTAATTATAATTTAATCATTTGTAAGTTGTTTTTGTATTTCTATAGTGTTACCTATTTCTTGTTTAATGTTTTTATTGTTTTTGTTACACATATCATTGTCATCATCGCCCATTGCATTATGAACCATACCGTGCCACTCGATTAATAATTTTTCATCTTTTAAATAATTTGGATTTTCCTTCTCCCATTCTCTAATATGTTTAATTTGTTTGATAGTAATATCTTGTATTGATTCATCTATTTTTTCGTGTGAATTATCTTTCCCCCATTTATTTTCATCTTTAATATAAAATTGCAATCGTTTCGTATCGCTACAATGTATCGGTCTTTCTGTTGGTTTTAGACCTTCCAATTGTTTCATAAAAATATTACTAATACCCTTTACATATCCGTGTTCCTTTGTATATTGTAAATCGTCTAAAGAAACCGTTAATTCTTTTAAAAAATCTGTCAAATTCATTGCGTTTTTACAATGCTCATTTAAATAAACATTGATCGACATTTTTTGATTGAATGTATCCCCCGATTTTGCGATTGCTTTATCCAATGTTTTATAATAATTTTCATTTGTTTCTCCCTGTTTTTTAATCATTTCCTTCATCATGGTTCTTAATTCTTTTATTTCTGATTTTAAAATTTCTTTCTCATCATCCGTATTTTTTTTATTTTTTTTTCGTTTTACTTTAATTTTTCTATTTTTTAATAAATGACATTTTTTTTTGTGTTTACACAAACCGCTCTGATATTTGTATTTTCTTCCACATTTATTGCATAAAAATCCAGTTTTTTTATTATCCATTTTATCCAGTTTATCCACCTTTTTATCCAAATTATCCATTTTATGTTTACGAGTTGATAAGTGACGTTCGTAATCGCATTTATCATTACTGTGGAAATCACATTTTATACAATGATATTTCATTTCCAGTTTTTTCCCGTTTTTTTTATTATTCATATATATGGATAATAAAAAAAACTGTTAATATCTTTTTGATTAAAACTTATATATTATAATTCATTGTTTTATGCGGTGTTTTTTTATTTAATTATTTAGTTTGTTATTCAAGCTCCTGCTCCGTTTTTTTTTTATCCATTTTTATCCATTTTTTTTTTACAATAACATTTTCACATACAACATATGATAATTGTTATTTATATCAGTAATTCGCATCATCGTATATATTTTGCCGTTTTTTGCCGTTTTTTTTTTTATCCATTTTTTTTAGTTTTAAAATATAAATTTTGTACTTTTTTTTGAAAAAAAAACCTTACCATAAAATACCTACATAAAATTTCAACCTTATAATTATTTTCGCTAGAGTATCTAGTGGGACGATTATTTTCAGGAACTTTTCTCAGTTTTATGATTTTGGACATTTTTAAATGTCCAAAATAACAAATCCTAAAATACTTTTGAAAAAAAAAGAAAATTGCTTAAGTATAAAAACATTTAATTACTTAAATTTAATAATCAACTTAAAGGTTTTATATAGTAAAATAATTGTCATTTAACGTGAAAAACATAGTTGCTTAAGTATGAAAATAGTTAAATATAATTAACAAAAATTATATTTAAAGAACTTATTTTTTAGTTTTATCTTCGATACTTTGTAGTAAATCTTTATTGTATATTAGGTTACCAGTAGGTTTATATGAAGAAATTGATGTATATTGATCGTTTTTTTTCTTTACATTTAATTTTTTATTTTGTTGGTTAAACATTAATAGATTCACATTTTCAGGTTCATCATTTTTTTTCTTATTTTTGTTTTCTTTTAGATTGCCAAAGCCATCGATATTAACACCATATTTTTTTTTAATTTCGCTTCTTTTAAAATTTGGAATATAATGATTCCATGAAATAAACAATAGATTAGGGTGTGTGTATTTAATATGGAAACCATTGTCCAATAATTTTTCAATGACCCATGATGTACATAATCCCACATCATATTTTGGTACACCTAATAAAAATTCAGGAACCACAAAAAATACAAATTCATTATTAAATTTCTGTCGCGATGCGGTCTTAATTTTTTTATGTGCCCTGGCTAAAATTTTTTGAAAGATTTTAATTGTATTTTTTTGATTGGTTTCTTTCGTGGTAAATAAGTCATCTAAAGATAATTTTTCATTAAAGTTATCATCCATTAATCTTTTAAGAGAAAAAAAGAATAAAAAATAAACTATATATAATTATCAATGACCATAAAACATTTATTATTGAGTGGAGGTGGAATAAATGGTATGATTTTTACCGGTATTCTAAAAAAATTAATGGATGAAAAATATATCGAATTAGATAAGATAGAAACAATATATGGTGCATCCGTTGGTGGTTTATTGGGGTTGATTTTATGTTTAAAGATCGACTACGATGATATAATAAAATATTTAATAGAAAGACCGTGGCATAAAGCATTCAAAAAAATAGATTTAAATACCGAAACGTTTTTTAACGTGTTTTCTGAAAAAGGCATATTGGATGATAAAATAATAAAAATAATGATGAGTAATTTATTTAAATCGGTAGATATTAATGAAAACATTACTTTTAAAGAGTTATATGACTATTCTAAAATTAATTTGATAATTAGCAGCGTTTGCATGAATACATTTGATTTAACAGAATTTTCCCATGAAAAAACACCATCAATGAAAGTAGTAGATGCAGTATATTGTTCTGCGTCTATCCCGTTTATTTTTAAACCTAAATATATAAACAATAGCTTTCATATGGATTCTGGTTTAATAAAAAATTATCCTGTTAAAAATATGTTGAATTATTGTAAAAATGAAGAAATTTTTGGGTTATCTTTATTAACACCAGAAGAAGACATTCAAATAAATCAAGATGATGATATATTTAAATATTTTTACAAACTAATGAACAAATTATTAATACGTTTTACCAGAGATAATGAACCGATTTTAAAAAACGAAATACAAATCACAGTATGTAATAGCGTAGGAGATGATAAATTATGGGATTTTTTTTGTAAAAAAGAAGAAAGACAAAAAAAATTTGATATAGGTATTAAAAAAGGCGATTTTTATTTGAGAACATTAAACAACGGTATTTAAAAATTCTTCAAACGTTTTTATATCTGGTTTTGCATCATATTCGATAACCTCCTTATCTTTTACTAAAACAATGGTAGGATACCCATCGATATGTTTTTTATATGTATCTTCAAAAACATTAATATCGGATTCTTGTGTATCTCCATCTAACATTTTAAATACTAATTTTTTCCCATTAATACTTTTATTATTCCACATTGATTTCAATTGATTCCAAATTGGCAATGCTTTTTTTGAGTGTGGACACCAGTCTACTTTGAACAAAATCAAATCTACAACTGTTGTATTTTTCGTATCATCATCCATGGAAGAAACAATTTCTTTATTTTCTACAAATTGTGGATTTATTTTGGGTGAAATATAAGAAGAATATACATAAAATGCCAACCCAATAAAAACGGATGCAACAATAAACCATATACTATATTTTTTGTAATCTAAATCAGCTAGAGACATATTTATAATATAATTAGAGAGAATAACAATAATATAAACGAATTAAAGATTCCTATACATATTAATATAATGTTTGTGCGTAATTATATGGGTAAAATAGTTGAACTAGATATTTCTAAATATTATAGCGATAAAGAATTTTATGGTGCTTTATGGAAAATCAAATATAATATTACTTTAGATGATGATAAATATGTTTTGGTAGATGAAATAATAGATTTCATTAATAATTAATTTGTAATATATTTTTTTCTAAAATTAATATAATGAAAACTCGTAGAAAAAACAAAAAATTTAAGAACAAAACCAAAAAAACATATAGAAAAAAAGATTATCAGAGTGGAGAAGGTATGTTGACTAGTGTATGGGGACCTAGTTTATGGCATACATTACATACTATAAGTTTTAATTATCCGGTAAACCCAACTAAAGAACAAAAAAAAAATCATAAAAATCTAATTTTGAATTTGAGATATACAATGCCGTGTAAATATTGTAGAATAAACTTAAGAAAAAATTTAAAAGCTCATCCATTGCGACAATGTGATTTAAAAGATAGGGATAAATTTTCAAAATGGCTTTATGGTTTACACGAACATGTTAATAAAATGTTGGGAAAAAAATCAGGATTGACTTTTTGTCAAGTAAGAGATCGTTATGAAAATTTCCGTTCGCGATGCACAAAAAAAGAAATAAAGAATAAAATTATTAAAATAAAATCAAGGAAGAAAACAAGAAAAAAAGAAAAAGGTTGTACGGAGCCATTTTATGGCAAAAAAGCGAAATTATGTTTAAAAATTGTCCCACAAGAAAATAGAATGAAAACATTTCAAATGGATAAAAAGGTAATTAAAAGTCGTTAATTTTATTAATAGAATAATAAAATTAATTAAAAATTAGAAAAACTGGATAGCCTGGGTATAGGTTCGTGACCACCTAAAGCACCTCCACCAACACTATTTGGCTTCATTCCCATAATTTGTGCAGTGGGCAATAAACTATTTGATGCAGACGAGTAATTGGGAACTTTTTTACATTCAAACGCTGGTTCAGGACATCTTGCGCATGGTGCACAGGGCGGACAAGGTTTGGGTCTAGGACATGAACGCGAATCCGGACATTTAGGACAAACAGGGGGAACAATTTCAGATTTTTTCACATATAAATCCTTATCTCCTTTTGGTATATCATTTTTACTAATTCCACTTTCAAACGATTCTTTTATATGAATTCCTAAACTAGATAAAATAAGAACACCTAGAATAATTACAAATAAATGTATTTTTTTCAATTTCATTATATAAATATATTTATAAAAAAAAATATAGTATAGTATATTATATGCCTGCTTTAACACACGGACGAGTTCGTAATGGTTTTAACTCTTATTCTACAGACAAAGATGGTAAAAGATTACAAAAAAAAGGAACAAAACCAGTTAATAAAAATACAAGATACATCAAGGGAATGTATAATGCCGATGCTTTAAGAAAACAAGCGATTGTTGGAAATGTAGGACAATCATTTGATTCCAAAAGAGCTGCCGCTAGAACAACTAAAGTAACAGAGAATCCATGTGAAAAAAATTGCCTTCCAACTGTTCAAAAATAATATAAACATATTTACAAATTATATTTATATTATGAGCAAACACACAGAATTGAAAAGATTTTATAACAATAATAAATTAGAAGCTGGAATTGATGAAGCAGGTAGAGGTCCATTATTTGGTGCTGTTTTTATAGGAGCTGCTATATTACCTCCTGGAGATGATTTCAATCATAGTTTAATGAGAGATAGTAAAAAATTATCTCAAAGAAAAAGAGTAATAGCATACGATTATATCAAGGAAAATGCGGTCGATTGGTCCGTTTTTAGTTATGATGAAAAAAAAATAGATGAAATAAATATTTTAGCAGCGACATTAGATGGAATGCATAAAGCATTGGATAATTTACTTGTGAAACCCGAACATCTTTTAGTAGATGGTAATATGTTTAAACCTTATTGGTTGGGTGATGAAATTATACCATATACATGCATTCGCGGTGGTGATGATAAATATACACCTATTGCTGCGGCGTCAATTATAGCTAAAGTAGAAAGAGATAATTATATCGAAAAATTATGCGATCAACATCCGGAATTTGATGAATATTATAGTATAAGAAGCAATAAAGGTTACGGGGCTAAAAAACATCTAGAAGGTATTGAAAAACATGGGATAACAAGATATCATAGAAAAACATTTGGAATATGTAAAAGATTTGCATAATAAATATAGAATTAACTGGATAAATTATTTAATGAATATAGAAAGTACAGATACGGTAGACGTCGGGGAAATCAAAATAAATATAAGCGAGTGTAATTGTTGTTTAACAACCGATGATTTGATAAAATGTCCATTGGAAAATTGCGAATATACTATATGTAAAAAATGTTTAAAAAAAATACCTGGATGTTTATGTCCCGCTTGTAGAAGGGAAATAAAAAAACCAAAAATAAAAAGACGTAGAAGACGTATTGAAGTAACCTATTTTTTATGTTGGCCGGTTTCTCGTTCAACAGGAGAAAAAATTTTAACTTTTCGTTATTTATTGTTTTTTATAAATTTAATTTTAACTGCACGACTAGTCTGGTTTTTTATTTTTAATGATAAACCTTTTTTCCACGATACATGGTTTTTATCTGCCATAGGTGGAATATTCGTTTTGATACTAACAATTTTTTTGTTAGCAACGATTATTACTATAATAGGAATGTTTATAAATTGTATGGGGGAATGTTTATATTGCTGTTTATATGGAGAGGAATATGATAATATTGAAATAATAAATCCAAATTGTGTTTGTCTTTTTATAGAAGAAGATTGTTGTTGTTGTTTTATGAATTGTATAAGGGAAGAAATTCATTATGTAACGGATGAAAATGATACGTATATAGTTTCATTATCAGATAGTGATTATAGTAGCGGTGAAGATAGTTTAGAATTAGATTGAGGATTACATAATTCATTAAACGATGATCTAAATGAACTGTTTATAGTCAAAATATCAACATCATATTCTAGTTTATAATAACATCTCAAACAAACATATATATCAATCAATGAATTGTGTAAATTTAACGGCGTAGTCTTGAACAATTTTTGATGTAATTCAAGTAACTTAGGAACTTTTAATACTTTTTTACCACTAGTGGGACTTATACGATATGTATCCGCTATAATTTTGCCCTTAAACATAGTATCATATTTTTTAATATGCAATGTATTATAAATATTACCCAATCCATTTCTAAATGACTCAATCTTAAGAAATGAAATATCAAAATTAATATTATGCGCAACAACAACGTTAGATAAACGCATATCATTTATAATTTCTCTAAGAACAGGTTTAATATTAATTCCTTTTTGTCTCATAATTTTATTAGTTATACCGTGTATATCACTAGCTTCCTTAGGAATCTTTATATTATATGGTATTCTAATGATACAATCACGAGTTTTCAATAATTTATGTGTTGACAAATCAATCATTATCCAACTAATTTGTACAATATATCCATATTTTGATCCACCGTATTTTTTATTTGGCAATCCGGTTGTTTCTGTATCGAATATTAATGCTTTTTTGTTTTCACTCATTTAATACTAATAATCAAAATTATTATTAAATCAATTTATTAACGTCTTTTATTTTTTCTTCTTGTTCTTGTTTTTGTTCTTGTTTTTGTTCTTCTTCTTGTTTTTGTGGTTGACCTGGTTTTTTTAATTCTTGTTCTTTTTGATTTTTTATTTCTTCTAGTTTTATTTCTTTTCAAATTGGAAAAGAAACCCCATTCAGTTGGTGTTTTATTTATATTTATTGGAGTTATGGATTCAACTATTTGTGTTATTTCATTAATTGGGGTTAGTTTTTTATAGGAATAATTTGCAATTTCTGGTACTATATAAGTATTCCAGAATCTCGCAAATAAATTATACATTTCAAAATGTATTTTTTGTCTAAGTATAATTTTTTTTTCCATTATTTGAAAACTGCTGTTAAATAATATTGGAATTATATAATTATTATTTCCTTTATAATGAAATGCTCCCACATTTTTATCACCTTTTTTTTTCTCATAATAACCACATCCAGTATATCTTTTATTGTTAACCATATTTTCGTAATAATTAGGAAGTTTTGAATGAAGACTAAAATGCCCTATTTCTTTATTATCTTTATTCTTTATTTTCACAATGATATCTTTACATTCTTTGAAATTTGCTCGTCGTTGTTCAACCTTCACTATATATTTTTTGTCATAAAAAGTTTCAAGTGTATCTTTGTATTCGTTTATAATTTTTGTTTTACTAGTATCATTAAATAAATTATATATATCATTCCAAACATCATATATAGCATGTTCACTTACCCAACAATTGCGCTTATTAATTTGACAATTATGTTTCCAAATAAATTTACCACTTTCGTTTGATTCTGTTATTTCTGGTACACATTTTAATTTTTCGCAAGCCATTAATAATATATAACTACAAAATAATATATATTATTTATTTTTTAGATTTTTTAGATTTTTTCTTGTTTTTTTTCTTTTTTCCCTTTTGTGTTTTTTTCTTTTTGGCTTTTTGTGTTGAATTCTTTTTTATTTTCTTTTTTCTTCGACGTGTTTTTTTCTTACGATGTTTAATACCACTTCCTAAACCAGTGTCATCTTGTAATATAATTTCACGACCATTGTCTTTTATATTAGTCCATTGATAGTCTAGTGCCTCGTTATCAGGACCATCGATCAATGCCTGAAACGAATCATCCCAACCTGCAATGCGATCACCATCTTCATCATATATAACAAAACCAAATGTATCTTCACCCCAAACATCATTAAATTCCTCATATTCAATTTTTCCTGTATACCATTCATTATAACCATAATCGGGGTCGTCAATATCATCCAACCCATTAAAACGAACATTCCTTATAATTTTATAAAATTTATCAGGATTAGATTGAATCATATTTATAAATTCTTGCTTATTTAAACGAAGAGGTGGTCTGACATTATATCCACCTATTTTTCTACTTATTTTTTTCTTGTTTTTTTTCTTTTTTCCCTTTTGTGTTTTTTTCTTTTTGGCTTTTTGTGTTGAATTTTTACGACGATGTTTTCTTTTTTTGCTAGTGCCCTTACCAACAGCTCTTTGCAATGCGTCTATTAATCCTGGTGGAAGTTCTAATGGTATATTTGATGGGCTAGTTGACCAATCTGGCGAATCATTTGGTGTTTGTGGCAGAGGAATACCCCATGTTTCAGCAGTGTTTGGACTGAATTTTGCAGATTTATTTAAATATAATTTTTTTGTGTTTCTTTTTGCTGGTTTTTTTGGTTTTTTAGATTTGGTTTTTCGTAGCGGTGGTGGAGGTGATGGTAGCAATTCAGTTGGGAAAGGTGGTGGAGGTGATGGTAAATCAGAAGTAGAAGGTAGTGGGGGTGGTATCGGTGGTGTATCATCTAATTTTATTCCAGCTGATATTAAGTCTGCTTTGGATAAACGGGGTGGTAATGGTGGTAAATTTTTTTTTTGTTCTATTTCTTTTAATTGTTTTTTTAAATTTTTAGAGCTTTTTTTATATTCTATGTCTGCAGAGCATATGTTATATTTATCCATAAGTTGTACCCATTTTTGTTTCATTATTTGACCCCTTTGTTTTTTTGTCAGCATATACCATTGTTTCGATGTATAATTTTTAGGTATTTTCCACGATCTTTCATGTTTTGAAAAAATACCAAGATCTTTACCACTTATGTTTTTTTTACAAGCTTCTTTCCAATTTTTTTTCTTCTTCTTACCATTATAATATGTTGGTCTTTCTGTCATAAATAATTTATCAGGATCAATATCTTGACACATTTCTGTAAAATCAGGTTTTTTACAATTAGGCATATATAATATGTAAATATAATTATGAACCGCACATCAAACAATCATCATCATCTTCTTGTTCTACATCTTGTTTTTTTCCGGGTTCAATTGTAAATTGTTGTGGTGCAGCTTTTGCTTTTGTTCGAAGATAATAAATACCAGTTTTGAGTCCTTTTTTCCAAGCAAACAAATGCATGGCTGTTAAATTTTTGTATGTTGGATTTTTCATCCAAAGATTGGTACTTTGACTTTGACAAATAAAAGCACCACGGTCAGCTGCCATTTCTAAAATATGTTTCATTGGAATTTCCCATACAATTTTATATTTTTTACGCAGAGCACTCGGTATTGATTTTATATTTTGTATAGAACCACCATCTTTAATAATTTGATTTTTCATATCTTCATTCCATAAATTCAAATCAATTAATTCTTTTAATAGATATTTATTAATCATTATAAATTCACCTGCTAAAGTTCTACGAACATAAATATTTGATGTGAATGGTTCAAAACATTCATTATTTCCTAAAATTTGCGAAGTTGAAGCCGTTGGCATTGGGGCAACCAACAAAGAATTACGCAATCCATGAATACGAATATTTCGTTTTAATTTATTCCAATCATATCTATCGGATGGTGTAACTCCCCACATATCAAATTGCAAAATTCCTTTTGATGTGGGAGAACCTTCAAAGCTACTATAACATCCTAATCGTACTTCATCTAAATTTTTTATTTCATTGTAAATAGGTTTAATTTTTCTTAATTCATTCATAATTGTTTCATCTTTTAAATGTTGTAACATATATGTATCGCATTCAGGATTGGAATTCTTAAATGTCCAAAATTTATTTTTATAGGATGGTAATAATTCTGCCATCTTCAAATGTCTTTCCTTTGATATTTCCATACTAGATTCTAAAGCACCGTGATATATGGTTTCAAATATATATTTATTTATTTTTTTTGCTTTTTCGGAATGAAATTCTATATTCATTTTAGCATATGTATCGGCAAGGCCTTGGACACCAATGCCTACTGGTCGGTGTAACATATTTGAACGTTTTGTTTTATCAGTAGGATAAAAATTTTTATCAATAATAGAATTTAAATTTCTAGTAATAATTTTAGTTACTTGGTGTAATTTTTCATAATCAAATATGTCACTTACAAGATTATTAAGTTGTTTGTAACCACCGATTAGAATTTGTTCGCCACTATTTGACATGTTTATAATTTGTGGAACTGAATTAATTTCTTTCTTAAAATTTTTAGATAATTTGGTATATGTTTGTTTTCTAAATTCATCATTATCACAATGAATTTCCTTATATTTGATATTTTTATTGTTGCATAATTGTTTAGCTAATTTACAATAAACACAATCTGCCTTTGTATATATCATAATTTCAGTTATTTTATGATCGTTGGGCTTTACAAAATTACTTAATCCAATACTAGCCAAATTACATACTGCAGTTTCGTTTTCATCACTATATTCAATTATTTCGGTACATAGATTGCTTGATTTAATAGTTCCTAAATTTTGTTGATTACTTTTCATATTACAAGCATTTTTATAAAGCATATATGGTGTTCCTGTTTCAATTTGACTATCTAGTATTTTATACCAAATATATCTAGCGTTTACAACAGATATACCACGTCCATCGTCTTCATATTGTTCATATAATTTTTTGAAATTATCACCATATACATCACTTAGCCCAGGTGATTTATCTGGACACATTAATGTCCATTTTTTATCATTTTTAACTCTTTCCATAAATAAATCAGGTATCCATAATGCATAAAATAAATCTCGTGCACGTTGGTCTTCATCACCGTGATTCTTTTTCATATCTAAAAAGGATTCAATATCTCCGTGCCATGGTTCAATATATATAGCAAAAGAACCGGCACGTTTTCCTCCTCCTTGATCAACATATCTAGCAGTAGAATTAAAGCAACGCAACATAGGAACAATTCCATTGCTTGTTCCGTTTGTCCCTCTAATTTGGGTACCTTTTGCTCTCACATTATGAATATGTAAACCAATGCCGCCAGCCCATTTACTGATTTTAGCACAATCAGTCAATGTATTGAATATTCCTTGTATAGAATCATCCTCGATTGCCAATAAATAACATGATGACATTTGTTGTCTTTTAGTACCTGCATTAAATAATGTTGGTGTAGCATGAGTAAAATATTTTTCACTCATCAAATCATATGTTTCTTTTATTTTTACTTTCCAATTTGGACTATCCATCCAAATAGCTATAGAAACTCTCATCCACATATGTTGTGGTCTTTCTACCATAATATTATTGGTTCGCATTAAATAAGCTCTTTCCAATGTTTTAAATCCAAAATAATCGATTAGATAATCTCTACTGTAATCAAACCAACTATTAATTACTTCACAATTTTCAACAACAAAATCATTGAAATTTTTTGAAACTAATGGAGAATGTTTACCATTGCCATCAACATAATCATATAGTTGAGAAACAACCGATAAATAATCATCTTCTGTATTTTTTTGATGATTTGATACCAATATTCTACTAGCCAATATACCATAATCAGTATGTGTGGTAGATAATGATGCACATTGTTGCGCAGTTAATTCATCAATTATACTTGTAGATATACCATCGTACAATCGTTCAATGATTTTTTTACTAAGCGAACTATAATTAATATTTAGTTCATTTTTACCCAATAACATTGTTCTTCGAGCAATTTTGTCAAAAGACATATTTTCCTTCTGTCCATTCCTTTTAATAACTTGTTCTTCCATAGCCATAATATTATAGAAAATGAAATTAATTTTAAATCATTGTTTTAATTATTATTTATTTTTAAAAACTTATTATATATATGAAAATAATTACAATATTAAATAGTTTTCTAGTGGGAATTATAGTATTAGGTATACTTTATCTTCTTCCAGATTCGAAAGAAGGATTTGTTCCTAAAAGATATGATATTGCTCCAAAAAAATATAGTATTGCACATAGTAAAAATTTATTGGAAAATGAATACAAGGAAAAGAAATTAAATAATGATACATATTTTACAATATCCAAATTATATCCAAAAACACCATTGGCATCATACGCGCAAATAACCAACAATCAAAAAATCAACATGAAAACTTGCAATGGAACATCAATAAGAGCGAATATGTGTCAGAGTATGAATCCAGTTCAAACTGTTGTATCAGAAATAACACCATTACAAGCCCCACAGGTAAGTTGTAATAGAGTAAATTATTATTGTGTTCCTGAAAATAATAGACTTTAATGTTTTAATCGATGAAGAATGTTATTTTCAATTGCTAGCTTTGAAAAATATGCACCGTTAAAATAAATTAAAAATATACCATACCCAACAAATATTGGATGATAATTAGTTATATTTTCCATATAACCAATGTAACAAATAGTTGTTGAAAATATTGTTCCTGGAAAACGTAAATAATTATTTATTAAAGATGACATATTTTTTTGTTCTAGTTTTAAGATGTAGTTATGTTTTACCAAACATAGCGTAAAATAATCAATGGCGCCTGGCAAACCACACGTAAAAAACATAGTTAATTGCATAAAAGGACCCTTCCAATATAATAACATTGGTATTGCCCCAAAAAATACAAATAAGCAATGATGAAATTTATCCATAGGAGTAATAGGAAACATAAAACAATGATATAAATGTAACACTATACACGTGTAGGCAGAACCACGATCAACTAATAAATTTAAACTATGGGTGGGTTGATTTAAAACACTAAAAATATCATTATAAACTAACTTACATATATATATATTAGTTAGGCAATGTAGTTGAAACCATCTGGATTTATTACCAAATAGTAAAACTAAAAAAAAATCAAAAAAACTTATCAAAAAAATATAATATAATATGGTTTGGGGTAATGTGTTATAATTTATTAATATTTCATACATACATATATATATACTAATAAATTATAATTCTAATTCATTTTCATCAAACATAATTTCGTCGAATGATTCGGTTGAAAATTTAAATGTAACCGGAGGACTTTTTGGTATTTTACTTTTGGCCTTTCTTTTAGGTGCTCTATGTTCGGAACCAGATACCCGTTCTTTTTTAATAATATCCCACAACGATCGAAATTGAGGTAGAGCATAATTGAACCATTTTTTATTTCTAGGAACCAAAACACAAGATATATCATCTAATCTCCAATATGAAGTTGTTATCCATATATAATTTTTTTCTTCATTTTTTTTGAAAATAGTTTCATACCAATTCTCGTATTCATTTCGAGTGAATCCAATGGGCATATATTCATAATATGGATTATTGTTATTATCTTGAAATTGTATAATAATACCTTTCATTTTATTATCATTGGTTAACGTAAAAGTGCCATCTTTCAAAAATTCATCTTCATTATTATATTCTTTGAATGATGTTTCTAGAAAATCAACATAGTTAAAATCCCATACTTCCATTTGTAATTGCATTTGAACCCAATATTCTTTTTTTGGTATTCCTGTTATTTTGCGAGTTGTTGGATTTTTTATTTCCAATAATCTACCATATCTAGGATTACCATATTTAATATTTAAACCATCAGGAGATGCTCCCAAAAAATCATAGTTGTCATGCGTTATACAGCCAAATTCTTTTATTATAGTATCATATTGTTTTTCATAAATCATAGTAGACAATGGTTCATATTTATGTCCCCAATGCATGGCTGAATTGGTATTTACCGAATTACATTTGTTTAAATCCAATGGTTTGCATTTTTTAAAAATAAGTGCATTTTTATTAGAATCAGTATCCAATGCTTTGTAGATATCACTAGCGGTTAATCTACCATATCTATATTTATACCACTCATTACTCCCTTGTTCGTGTTGAGGTATGTTGGAAACGTATTCGATTCGTTCTTTTATTTGTTGTTGGTCTTCGCAAGTATCAAATGTATTTTTATATGATCGAGTGTTATTATTTATTTGAAAATATATAATCATTGTATTTTGAATAATATCCGAAATATCAATATAGTAGAAGATTTCAGCTATATTAATATATGTCAATTGTAATATATCATATACATAGTCTTCTATAAATAAATTAAACTTTTCTAGTTTGTATGTATCGATATTATGTTTTATGTATTCATCGATTAAATCCAAAATACTATCTTGTAACATTTCAATATCATTTGGAGTGTATTTAATATCATCGTTAGGTGGTGGATCAAATGTATCAATAATATTAATTAATGGTGATAGTTTTGATATTAGTAAATCATTCATACTTTAATAGATAAATAATACTTAATACTATTTATCAATTTATTTATTTTCTGTTTCCTTCTTTTCCTTTTTTATTTTCTTCTTTACAATGTGTACATTCTTTGCTGAACTTTTATCTTTTTTATCTTTTTTGTCTTTTTTATCTTTTTTAATCTTTTTTTTTTCTTTTCTTTCTTTTATTTTTCTTTTGGGTTGTAAATTTTTCAATGTGTTTGTTTTTCTATCAACTCTTTTTAATGTAAATTTGTTTGAATTTTTATTATAATCTAATCCGGGAATAGATTTAATTTTACCAGTAATAGTATCATATATTATATCTTTTGTTCTTTGTAATTTTTTTCGTTCTAAAGAAACGAATAAGTAATCTTTTAACGCTGAGCTTTTAACAATACTTAATTCATTATTCTTACTATATATAGTAACAAAATCAATTAGTTTTTTTAATTTAGTAGATTTTTCAAGTTTGTTCCATGGTTTTTTACTATTTATTTTTTTTTCTTCTTCTAAAAAATTAGCAATATTTTTTGTAGTTAGCTTAGATGAAAATACACTTGAATTGTTATGTAATAACATGCTTTGATATTCGATATTTTTTAATTCAATACATTCTGTTGTTTCTTTTTTACTACTCATATTATATATATATATTGAATAGAGTTTATATTATTTTTAATATTAATATAAAGAGAAAAAATTATTAATAAGGTTTGAGAGTTTATTATAAATGTATATATTAGCATGAAAAAAATAATTATAAAAGGATCTAACAATATAAAATCATTTACAAATGAAAAAACCCGTGATATATCATTGAAATGGAAAAATAAATCATTTTTATTGGGTAAATCCAATCAAGTAGAAATATTAAATAAAATTTTTTTAAATGAAACGTTTGATGGTAAGGAAGAAGTATTGAAAGAAATTAAAAAAAAAAGAAGTGGTTATAGAAATCAAGATGTTAAAAAAAATAGAATGGACGATACATTATTTATTAAATTCGATGAAATTATAGAAAAATTGGTTGTAAGTAAATTAAAATGTTATTATTGTAAATGTAGTATGTTACTTTGTTATGAAGAAAAAAGAGAGAAAACGCAATGGTCTTTAGATAGAATAAATAATAACATTGGTCATTTTACAAATAATGTTGTGTGTTCTTGTCTAGAATGTAATTTAAAAAAACGGACAAGAGATGCTGAAAAATTTCGTTTTACAAAACAAATGAAAATAAAAAAGATTTTATAAAGAAAAAATAATAAAAATAAATAATGATATACATTATGAACGAAAAGAAGGAATATATATCTTGGACTTATAAAAGAGATAATGGAATGGAAAAAACAAACCGGGTTCATGAATTACCAGATGAACAACACGTTACAATACCATTTGTAGAAAGACAAACAATAAACAATAGAGAAGAATGTAGTAAAAGAATTGCTGAAAGAGAACAATTGATCCAAAGTAGTGTAAATCCTTTATTATTAAATAATAATTATTTATCTGATTTAAGAATACAAGATAAACATTTACGATCGCGAGATAGTAATTTTAGCAAAGTAAATAAAAAGGAATTATCAAAATAAGTATTTAAAAACCAATCAATTTATATTACCATAAAATGGAAGGGCAAAAATATACAACACAAAATAGTTTATTATTAAATAATTTAATGAAATTTTATGATAAGGATAATAATTTAGAAAAAGTATTGCCAATTATAAATGGCGAATCATTAATATCATTACGTTTAATTGATTGGTTTGCAACAAATTATTCTAAAAAATTTTTCACAGTATATATGCTTAATGATATTAATGGGAGCAAAAAAAGATTTAAAGTGTATTTAGATTATAAATTAAAATTAAAAGCATATTCAAAAAAACGATTTGATCCATTCTGCAGATGGGAAAGGATAAATATTCCTTATGGTGAAGATTCGTATATTCAAACTACAATAGGACAATTAAATTTTTTTAGATGGGTTTTGGAAAATAATATATTGGAATTTATACAAAATAATTTGAAACAAATAAATAATGATATGAATAATAGAAACAGTACCGCAAAAAATAGAAAAAAAAATAATAAAAATGTAAAATCCAATACAAGAAAAAGACGTGAAGAATTGTCGGTTGCTGCAACTAAATGTATTAAAAAGGAAAAAGTAAAAATAATCGTAAAATTCGATTAATAAATAATTTTATATCTATAAATTATATATGAAATTATATATTTTAGTAGGAATAATAATAATAATAAGTATATATTTATTTTTTATAAGGAAAAATATAAAAGAAAATTTGGATACAAGAACCTCATGGTTGGAAAAAACATTAAAAGTATCCAAAGCTAGAAATGAAAATCCTACAACTGTTCCCCCAAAAGAAGTATTGAACGGACATAGTGAATGGTTAAATTATAATAGAAAAGATCATCGCGATGAAGGTGGCGAATACAAATTGTCCACGACTACTATTCAACAGCCTCCGAAATCACACGAAAATGTGGATGCTTTAAAGGATAAATGTGCAACATTATCGAAATGCGAAGATATTGATAATTCTAAAACTGCTTTAGGTGGTTGTGGATTTTGTCATACAAAAACCAATGGTAATACTTTTCGTGGATATTTATATTGGTTAACTTCTATTGGTGAAAATAAACCCGGTGCGGCAGTATGTAAACCATCAGATTGGAGTACGACTACATCCGAATGTATAAAAAAAGAAGAACAAGCAATTTGTAATAAAATTACAAGTTGTGGGGATATGATAGGAGAAGCAGGAGAGAAATGTGGATGGTGTCCTACTGCTGGAAAAGCATTTGTTAAACAGAAAAATACAACTACAAATAAATGGGAACCAAAATATTCATCAGAAGATAAATGTGATGGTATGGGTGGATATGGATTATTAACAACCCCTGAGGACTGTATGAAATTTGGAGAAGATCATCCATGCTTAACACCAAAATATAATATTGGACAACATAGTAAAGATTGTTATAAAGACCAATGGGCGAAATCTGGTTGTAAAAAAGAAATTATACCTGGTGGTGGGGAAAAATGGGACAACTATATTAATAACAACGCGTCATCGCATCAATATAAACCATATTCATTCATTGGAAATCTTTTTAAAGATATTTATAATAAAGCAACAGGAACCGGAACTTCAAAAATGGATTATTATCAAACAAAGGGTGATTATAAAAATTGTTATGGAAAGGATCCTGACCCTTGTGATGATAGATATACATTTAATAAAGATTGTATGAACAGTCAATTTGTAGATGCGGGTTGTAAACCAAAGGGAGAATTATATCCTGGCAAATTAAATGACAGTTCGATAAATTCAATTAAAAATAAAACAAAAAGTGTATATAAATCAGAGATTGTTGATTTATATAAAGAAGGAACAAGAGATTTAGCGGGGTTAGGAACAACTGAATTCAAAAAAGTAGAAAAGGCAATGATGCAATGTTTTGGAGAAAAACCCCCACCACCACCACCATTGAATGTTGGTGATACAGTTAAAACAACATTAAGATTAACAAAAAAAATAGACAATAATTGTTTTAATAAAGGTTCACAAGTAGAAATGAAAGGAGTTGTGTGTGGAGATTTGGGAGATTCGGCAAATGTTATGTGGACACATATTAAACCATTATCTAGTGGGTGTTCAGAAGAAATTTCTAGAACAACATTGGATAAGAAAAAACAGAAAATTTATACTGGATGGTGTGGTGTATCGCCAGAAATGTTATTTGATAAAAGCTCATCAACACCACATAGTATATCAAAACGTAAATTGGAAATAATCGCAACATGTCCTGTAAATAGAAGCGCGTGTCAGCCGTCTTGTAGAGAAATTGTAAGAGATTTATATGAAAGATATCCTGCGCCACAAAATTGTATAGTTAATCCATGGACAAGTTGGTCTACCTGTAAAAACCAGAGCAAACCATCAAAAAATTGTGGACCCGGATTATCATTTCGCTCCAGGACAATTAAATACAATAATTCAAATGAAGGAGAACCATGCCCGATATTGGGACAACAGAGAAGTTGTTTAGTAAATAATCGCGAATGTATAAATGGAAATTTTAATCAAATAAATAAATAATTTTATATATACAAAATATATATATATATGAAATTTACATCAATATTGATATTATTATTAATTATATCCATAAGTTTATTGTATTATAATTCGTCAAGTATATTAAAAGAAAACTTGATAACAATGAAAAAGGAATGGAAAATATTAAATAGCGGAACTCCAGAAGAATGTCAAAATTTAGCGGTGAATTCCAATCATAGATTCGTTCGTACCATAAAAAATTTAGATGAAACTGGTAACTGTTGGGGTAGTGGTAAAAATAATGTAAATGCGATTACTACGAATGATTCGCCCAATAAATATTCGATGTGGGTAAATAAAAATTTCAATTGGAATAATAAAGAAACACAATTTAAATGGTGTGGAAAAAATAATAATAATTGTGAAAAGCCTGATCAATGTTTGAGTTTATATAGTGAAAATAATAGCTGGTTTAAATTGTCGGGGAAAAATAAAATTAATCATAATAGCTGTAATTCTGATAAGTCTGGTTCAAAAAAAAATTTGTTGTGGTGGAAATTGCAAAAAATAGGATCAAAAGATTCTATTCCTGTTAATTATATTAAAATGGATTATGTAGATTCTGGTGGAGAAAATAAAGGTAAATGTTTGTCTGGTGAAGGAAAAGGTTTGAAATCTTGTGGAACAAATAAAACAAAAATAAGAATAGTTCCATGGAATAACATTAAGACCAGAGATAAAATATTATATAAAAAAGGAACTACAACAGGATACGCAATTGTAAAAGAAGTGCAATTAAATAATTGTAATATAGTTGCCTGCCCTATAAATAGTGCAAGAGATATAAAATGTAGGGGAAATAATATTAATCTATCCGAATCGAATATATTAAAAATTATTAATTATAATAGACCGATTACATCATCTTTAAGAGATGTTGTTCAGTTAAAAAATTCCGAAGGAAAATGTTTGGGTTTAGATGGAAGTTCACCAGGATGGAAGTGTTGTATGGATCCATCTACCAGATACAAACCAGAAGCAATACAGTATCGTTCACATAATCCTGCACAAATATATCATAATTTAGGAAGTGGTAAATGGTTTGACCAGGGAAATCATTTAGTTAAAAGTGGCAATCTAAATGGAATGTTTATTGATAATATACAGTTTCAAACATTAGCATACGACAAGGGTTCTGGCAATACAAATTCAAAAATAAGAATTAAAGCGTATAATAAAGATGGAAAAGAAATAATACATAAAGGATTTTATCCAGGAAGACAAAAAAAAGTATATAAAACATGGGTGGCCTGGAATCATTCATTATGTGGTCAATATAAAAATAGAAATGTGAGTTATAGAGAAAGATATAGACAAAGATATATGCAAAGATATTATATAGGAAGATCATGTTATGGTAGCTGGTGGTGGAGGAGTTGCTATGATAGATATGGTTATAGGTGGAAATATAGGTGGAAACATAGATGGAAGACTAAATCTGAAAGATATTGTGCAAGAACAGATACCCATCCTCATATGGGTGGCGCATGGAAAGTGATAGGAGATACTTATAAAGATAACAAAAATAAAGTAGATGCTAAATTACAGGATGATGATAAAAGAATATACGAATATAAAGTATTTATTAATCCAGTTAATAGTGGAAACCGAATATTTTTAAAGTATTTTAAATTAAATTTTTATGGATATAAATAAAATAATTTTATATACAATTTATATATGAAATTATTACCTTTAGCATTGATATTTATAATAATCTTTGCTCTTTATTATGTTAAATTTATAAGGACTATAAAAGAACATAAGGAAACATTTGACAATGATAAGTTAAATGAAGATAGAGCAAAATATGCCAAGAAAGATTTCCGCGATATTGATTCTATAATCAATCCAAAAATAAAGGGCACCGACAGTATAACATCATTCTATAAATTAAAAGTAAAAACTAAGGAAGGGTATACAAATTATAATTTAAAAAATAAAGATAGTGGTTCGTTAAAAGATGCTGGTGATTTGAAAAAAGAAATGGAAAAATGTTCATTGTTAACTGATTGTAACCAGTCGGATGATCATCCTAAATGTGGATATTGTTTTCCATTAAATAAATTCATGTATGGAAATAAAAACGGTCCCATAGTTGACGGACAATTAAATAAACATAATATTTGTCCTTCTTTAGAAAATGGTGAATCTGGATGGATTCCTCCGCCAGATTTTGGTGGAAAAACAAAAGATGAATGTTTACGCATGAATTCACAAAAATTATGTCAAGATGCGGGTAGCACATGTGCAGCACCAGAAGGGAATGGAGCAGCACGCGCTTGTGGATGGTGTCCGAAAACACAGAAATTTATGGTAAAAGAATTGGTCAATAGTAAATATCTATCAAAATATAGAGACAAGGATAAATATGGTTCAAACGCCGATATATGTGAATGGAAAGGTTTAGAAGACGATGGGACTATTTCAGATAATAATTATCTAATTTCAGGTGGTAACGAGTGTGCTGATTTTCAGAGAAAATATCCTTGTGTAACACCAAAAGCAACCACAGGACCACATACAGATGCTTGTTATAGAAAATTATGGAAAAAAACAAAATGTACTGGCGATCCTATTGCAAGATCGCTTAAAATGACCCCTATAAACCAAAAACATTATGGAAAAGCTAAATGGGATATAAACGCGTGGCCGGAATCTTTGAATGTTATGAAATTAATAAATGATAAAATAGAAAATGACGATGTTTACGATTTAGCAGTAGATTTAAATAAAGCCTGTTTTAATGGAAATCCTCCAATAGATTCTTGCAATGAAAAATACAAACCAAGACCACAAGATTGTTCAAAAAGAATATATAATGATCAGCAATGTAAACCAACCGGGTTCTTACACCCAGATAAAGTTAAATCATATCACCAACAAGAAATATTGGAAGATAAATGGAATGACAATAATGATGGTTGGCGTAATTGGAAAAATTCAAAATACAAACAAGAAATTAGAAAACACAAATTACAGGCGCGTGGGGTAGGAGATGGTAAACACTATTCGTATAGAAGAAGGAGTAGTCAATATTGTGGAGAGACAATTCCGGAACCACCAAATCCAAAACCATGCTGGGCAGATATAAAAAGAATATTGAGTATCATGCCAAAAACAGTAACGAATGATAAAATCGTTATTTTCAGTGATGGAAGCCCTGTATTAAAATTATTGAAAGGAACTGTTGGAACAAAATATCCAAAATTTATAGAAACAGCTACATCAAAAGTAAGAGCAGAAAATCGCAATGCTTTTCAAAAGGTTGGAAAGCAATATCATTTCCATGAAAATACATTAGCATTGAAAGATTTTCCTTATTGGGATATTATTAACGTTTGTAAAGATTATTGGAATTCTAAATGGGATGTATTTGGAAAAACTTTAGCATATAAAACTCCTTTTGTGGATTGGAAATCAACGCATATAACGGTAACAAAAGGTTCTGGTTTTACAAAATTATTGGGAAAATCAACAAATAAAAATACCGCATTAAATGAGGGTTTATTTTATGACGATGGGAAATCAAATGCATTACAATTATGGAAAAAATCCTACGAACATAAAGATTTTCCATATTGGGATTTCCTGATTTTGATTAAAACAATGAGCGATAATACATTAGATTATAAAATTACAAGTTAATTTTAATTCATTGAGTAAAAAATGAATTAAAAGTTTATTGGAAATTATATAATAATGGAGTACATATATAATTTAATAATGGGACAACAACAATCTGTACAAAAAGTAAATTTTGAAGATGTCCAATTTATTATTAATTCATCACGTAATAATTATATATTGATAAATACATTATCAAATCACAATCAAAATTGTTTAATAACAAATACAATAACGGTAGATAAGGAAGAACAAATAATTAACGGTTGTTTATCAAATCCTAATGTTCGTATAGTAATATATGGAAAAAATACAAATGATCCCAAAATTATAGAAAAATATAAACAATTATTAAATTTAGGATTTATGAATATATATATATACCCAGGTGGATTATTTGAATGGTTATGTCTACAGGATATTTTTGGTAAAGATGAATTTCCAACTACAATAGATGAGTTAGATATATATAAATATCGACCAAAATCAAAATTTAATGAATTGTTATTGTTAGAAAATATTGATTGATTTACACATTACATAAATGGATGACTCATAATATCATTCATAGTCAACGTATGATAATAACCACTATCATCTGGTATAAAATTTGAGATAAATTTTTGTATATTTTTTACATTTATATCATATTCTTCTGCTTTTTGTATTTTATTTACTGTTGCATCTATAAATAAAATATCTTTTTCATTGTTTAACCATAATTCATGATAATTATGGCATTTTTGTAAATATTCCAATGGGATGTTTTCTCCTTTTCTATTTCTTTCTTTTATTCTTTCAAAGCAAATTTCTGGATTTGACTGTAAATAAATTATTCCAGTTAATTGAACTTTTTTAGTATAATGCTCAAACCATTTAATATATATTTTATAATTTATTTCCTCCATATCATTACTATCATATAACATTTTGGCAAATATGTTTTTGTCCGTGAAAACGCTTCTATCTGAAATAACAACACATTCGCGATATTTATCAAGAATATTGTTTAAATATTCTAATTTTGAAATTAGAGCCATCATCTGAAATGAAAATGAATATTTTTTATTATCTTTATAAAATTTTTCTATGATATTTTCATCATTTTTATCTTTTATACTTTCCCATATTTCTACTGGTTCTTGTAAATAAATAACTGGTATATTATTATAATAATTACCAAGTGTTTTTTTTATATTTTTAAGCATTGTAGATTTGCCTACACCTATATTACCTTCTATACCAAAAAAATAAATCATTATATAATATATTATAATATATTTCTATTCATATCAATTTATTAATATAATAAAATTGATTAAGAATAAAATAATATATATCTATTATTATTATTATGGATTTATCACAACAAAAACTAACAAAAGAAGAATGGGACGCATTAGAAGTGCCCATACACAAGGAAGAAAAAGTTATATTAAAAATGATTATAGACGGATTTACGGATGTAAATATTGTTGAAAATGAAACGATGTCAATTATGAATTATATGAAGATATATGAAAACGAAGATTTCTATATGGATTGGTTATTTAAACAATATTTTAAGGAAACTATTGATAAGTATTGTAAAAAATACAACTATGAATTTACATATACTCCGTTAGTTAAAAAATTAAAGAAGATCAAATCTTCAGAACAAATAAGGCTTCGTAACTTTGATAAAAAATTAACAGACAACAAATTATTTATTTTTGAATATATTTTATTGGATTTTATAAAAAAAATTTCAAAGAAAAATGACAAACATTCGTTTTATTTTTATACGATGACGAGAATATTAAATACAAAAATCAAATTATTGAACAAACATATTTTGTTATTTTGTAATAATGTATTGAGTAAACATATCAAAAATATTAGTCGAAAAAATTTAATAAAAAAATCATATGATTTTATTGAAAAAAATAAATATCTTACAAAATATGAAGATAAGCAGTTGTATTTACATCAAAAAAATTTATTTTCAGCTGTAAAAACGCAACAATCTAAGTTGGTTTTATATCAAGCACCAACTGGTACTGGTAAAACATTATCACCAATTGGTATTAGTAAACATAAAAAAATTGTATTTGTTTGTGCCGCAAAACATGTTGGTATGCAATTAGCTAAATCGTGTATATCTATGGGAATACCTATAGCAATCGCATTTGGATGTATTGATGCTGGAGATATTAGACTTCATTATTATGCAGCTAAAGATTTTGTTAAGAATAGAAGGACAGGAGGAATATTTCGTGTAGATAATAGCGTAGGGGATAAAGTTGAAATTATTATTTCAGATGTTAAATCTTATTTGTGTTCGATGAATTATATGTTGGCATTTAATAAACCAGAAGATTTGGTATGGTTTTGGGATGAACCAACCATAACATTGGATTATGCAGAACATCCTTTTCATGAAATTTTGAAAAATAATTGGAATCAAAACCGCATTCCAAATGTAATATTATCTTCGGCAACATTACCTAGGCAAAATGAAATATATAGTTGTATTTCAAGTTTTCGTAGTAAATTTCCTATGTCAATTGTTCAAGAAATAACAAGTTATGAATGTAAAAAGACAATACCAATTTTGGATGAAAATGGATATGTTGTATTGCCGCATTTAATATTTGAAAATTATGATGAATTAAAATTGTGCATTAATTGTTTGAATAAAAATAAAACAATTTTAAGACATTTCGATCTAGGTGAAATTACAAAATTTATTTTGTATATTAATAAAAAAGGATTTCTTAAAGAAAGATATAGTGTCAATACATATTTTGAAGATATTGGCGATATAAATGTAATTAAATTAAAAGAGTATTATATTTTATTATTGTCAAAAATAAAAAAGAATTACAATGAAATATATGAACATTTTCAAGAAAAAAAACAACCATTGCATAAATCTGTTGTAAAAATAACAACCAATGATGCTCATACATTAACAGATGGTCCAACGATTTATCTAACAAATGATGTTGATAAAATAGGAAAATTTTATTTGAAAGTTACAAATATAAAGGAAGATGAACTGGATAAATTAAACAATATTATAGATATAAATAATGAAATACAAAAACAAATCGATGAAATAATGAAAACTGAAAAAGAAAGAACAGACAAGTTAGCTGCGTCACTAGGAGATAAAGCTATGGAAAGAGTAGGTAGAGATACAAAGGAATATCAATTACAACAAGATTACAAAAAAAATTTATCAAAATTATTGGTTCAAATCAAAAAAATAGAGTTGAATCCAGAATATATACCAAATAGCGATTCTCATCTTAGAAAATTTATAAGTAAGCCAAAAGACAGTAAAGCGTTCACATCTAATGTACGCGATGACATTGTTGAAAAAATAATTCAATTAAAAATAGAAAACAATTATAAGATATTATTGTTGATGGGGATAGGTGTTTTTAAGAACGATATTGAAAATGTTAGTCATACCAATACTAAAGAAGAAAATGAAAGAATAAAAGCATATCGGGATTATATAGCTATTATGAAGGAATTAGCACTACAACAAAAATTATATCTAATTGTTGCTTCTAGTGATTATATTTATGGAACAAACTATAACTTTTGTCACGGATATATATCAAAGGATTTACAAAACATAACAAAAGAAAAACTAATACAGGGTCTAGGTAGAGTAGGGAGAAAAAATAATAAATTAGATTATAGCATCAGATTAAGAAGCGATAATTTAATTAGAAAATTATTATTAGAAGAAGATGTTAAACAAGAAGTTGTTAACATGAATAGATTATTTCAATAATTCTCTAAATTTCCATTTCCAAATTTTACTTTCTACAAAACCCATTTTTTCAAATTCATCCAATTTATCATATAATATATTTATAAATTTTTCATTGTATGTAGAAAATTTTTCTATATCCAATAAAAACCATTTATTATCATAAAACAACTTTAATAACTCTGGTATGAGTTTATCGTATACAATATCATTAATTTTTTTTTGGTTATTTTCACCACATATTTCACTAATTTGATTTATTATATTAGAACATCTATTTTTTATTTCATTTGCTCTAAGATCACGAGTTTTTGATCTTGTTATTCTGGGTACATAACTATTTTTTGTTAGTTTTTTTATTTCATTAAAATATTGCCGACAAATAGGACATCTTGCAAAATAATCATAATCACAATCGATTTTGTGCCACTCTTTTAAACATTTATAACAAAAAACATGGTCACAGCAATTGGGGGAGCTTATATTTTTTATTTTACTGTTATAACAAATAGTACAAAACATTTTTATAATATAATAAAAAAAAATATTTTAAACTTATTATATTTTATTATATTATAATGTCAGGACTACCAATATTTAGTAATGCTACTCTAGATGATACTGATACAAACAAACCCATATATTCGTCTATGGAAAGTAAAAAGCTTGAATATTACGCACCAGTATATAGTTCTATAGGTGTAAATAATGGTAAAATAGAAGTTACTTTTGATAAAGATTTAGCTACTATTGCTTCATTTGATGCAAATAGTTTTGTTGTAAAAGATAGTGGTTCAACATATACTGTAAATGAAGTAACCATTTCTAATAAAAAGGTAACAATAGGAACAAATCATACTCACACTAGCTCAAATAATTTGACACTTGAATATACTAAACCAGCAGATTTAACAAAAGCAATTAAAACCACGGATGGAATTGAATTGGAAGAATTAAAAATTATTGATAATGTTAATCAAACCGGTCAATTTCCAAAACCTACTACAATTGTAGCAAATGATTATGATGGTGGAAAAAAAGAATTAGAATTAACATTTAATGAACTAGTTGAGGGTTCTATTTCTTCAGATGATTTTGTTGTAAAAACTACATCCGACAATACAGTTCATCAACCATTAATTGTAAATGTAACAAATGATAAAGTTGTATTGAGAAAAGGCACAATAACACGAAAAGGATTAGTTGATGGAACACTGACAGGGGCAGATAGTTCGTGGTCAGATGGAACACGCGATTATACATCATCATCAAACCATGGTGGATATTATCCATATAAAGCATTTGAAGATGTGTTAGGTACAAACATTTGGCATAGTACAAATAAATACTCGAGTGGAAATGCTAGTGCTAGTGCCGGAGATACATTACTTGAAGATATATCTACAACAACAACTTATGATATTATAAATTGGGCGGCTGGAGAATATAAATTTATAGGGGGTGAATTTACGTCTAGAGTATCGAACCCTAGTTTAACTTTATTGCGTGGAAAAACATACGAATTTGATGTTAATGCAAGTGGTCATCCTTTTAGAATTAATACAGCAAATACAACAGGAACAGGAAGTGAGTATTCTAGTGTAACTCCATACGATCTAGTAAGTTCTAATTCAACATTATCAGGACAGGTATATAGTGGTTCATCATTTTTAAGTGCGACACATCCTGTAAGTGGTGCTTTTAATGGCGTAACATCAACAGAAAATAGTGGTGCTTGGATTTCAGCAAGTGATACTTATTCTAATGGGACACCTAATACAAATTCTTCAACAAATGGATATGATGGAGAATGGGTACAAGTAGATGTTGGGCAAATAGTAACAGCAACTACTTTTAAATTTTATACAAGAAATGTAAGTAATCGGGATGATAATGATGCTAAAAAAATGAGGTTATTTTCTAGTAATGATGGTAATACATGGACACAAGTATACGATTGGACAAATTTAACTACTTTAGATTGGAGAACTGGTACTGGAGGAACACCAATTGCTCTAACATTTGACAAAACCATAAGAGGAAGGTATTTTAGAATAGCAATAGGAGAATTAATTGGTACGGCTACTTTTACGCAATTATCTGAATTTGAAGTAATTGGTATCACTAGTGGTGTAATCAATAATGGTGCAGATAACGGAACAGTAACATTTACGATTCCTAGTAATGCACCAAATACATTATATTATAATTGTGAACATCATTCGGCTATGAGCGGACAGATAACAATAACAGATCCAGCTAATTATAAAGGAGAGTGGTTACAGGTTGATTTAGGTTCATCTACAACTTTAAATAGTTTTGAAATTTTACCTAGACCATATGACCAGTTCAAACCAAAAGATTTTAAATTGTTTGGTAAGGTTAATGAAACAGACAATTGGACAGAAATATACGAAGTCACTGGACTAACTGCTACGGATTGGAAAACAGGAACAACACATCATTCTGCAGGAAATTGGGATATTAATTTTACTGGACGATATTTTCGATTAGCCATAAATAAAGTGGTTACTGGAAGTTATGTGTGTGTTGGTGAATTGATATTGAACAGTATTGTTTACAATACTTTACCGAGTGACCCATCCACATTAACAATTTCCTATGCTAAAAATACGAACGCTAATCAAAATTTAAAAGTCAAAGGCACTACAACAGCATTGGATAGTTTCCTTTATAGAAATGGAAATCATATAAAATCATTTACGGTGGGTAGTCCTATAAGACCATCGGCCGTTGATTTAATAAAGAATGACGGAACATCACACAATCAGGATAGGGGCGATTTAAATAAAATTATTGATAATAATGATAGTTCATTTTCTTATACCACAAAATCTAACCAATTGACGGGTGTAGAATTTGTAACAGTATTTGATTTTCCAACGTCTTTAATTGGGAAAAAGTTAAATTCAATTAAATGGAAATGGGCTACAGCGGAAACAGGAACATTGAATGCTAAATTTGGAATAAGAAGTGGAAACACAAATACATCATTAAATGTAACAGGAGTAAGTAATATAGGTAGTGGAACATTTAATACTGGTTTAGTTTCTACATGGGATAACTTAACAGATTGGCATATTGATACTGCGGTAGCCAATGATAATGCTACCGTAATATTCGATGGTGAATATACTATTCAATCAGGTGATAAATTTTTATTTAATTGGCTGAATAGTGGAAATTATAAGCATTTCACTATGTATAATATGTTTTTTATAACAGAAAATGCGATAGGCGCACCTAGTATTGTAGACACTACTTCGATTACATTTAATAAATTAATTTCTGGTTCAGATTCTTATGACAAAAATGATTTTATCATAAAACAGGGAAATAATACATTAGCTATTGATCAAATTAATATATCAAGTGGTAAATTATTAATAACGACAACTACGGCGATTACTGATATAAACACGGTTGATGTTGTTTATAAAAAAAATTCTAACGTGGTAAAACATTTAAAAGATAATAATAATAAAAAAATCAATAGTTTTCGTATAAAAAATGGTAATGATATTAAGCCATTAATTTTTACATTTAATCAAAATATTGCGACCAATACAAATATTGATAAAAATGATTTTCTTTTGAGAGTTGATGGTGTTGTTAAAAATATTCACGATGTAATAGTTATGGAAGAAGGAACATTATTAATTCGCCCTGAAGAAACAGTTACTGATATTAATAAAACAATGATAACATATACAAAAAGTGCAACTGCAAATAAAAATATAGCAAACGCCAATGGTGATGCCGTAATTAGTTTTACATATCATACTGTAAATATTAGTAAAAAAACTGAAGGAACAAATGAAATTTTACAAGTATCTGGAAGTTTACCAGGCACAACGTCAGGTGGTTCAGCAAACACTGGAAAAAGAACTATTTATGTTAATAATTCCGATACTAATAACACACCATCATATACTGGTTCCGATTGGCCATATGTTAAAATATCGGATTATAAAACTCTCAATATAGATTCTAATATTACTGCAACAATTACCATTCATAATAATATTTTGCTTGTAAATGGAAGACCCGCACATCAATATACGAATGATTCAAATGCTTCATCAGCTACTGGTGATTCAGTTGATGATAGTATTTTATCAACTGCGCAATTATTATATGAAAATTTTGAAGACAACGCATATACTGGTAATGTAACTACAGCAACTATTGTTTCTGGAGGATATAATTCAAGTAATTATGCTTTACAAGGTGGAGGTAAAAATAATTATAATAGATGGGGAATAAATACCACAACTTATCAATCAGTTAGTTTTTGGTATTATAGAGATAGTGCTAATAGCGGTTCCAGTATGGAATCTGTATTTGATAATAATAGACAAACAAATGGAATCAATTCATTGTTTTTTAAGAATGTTGTCGGACATAGTGAGGAAGATAAAATTTCTTTTATGTCTTCATCCAGTGCTGTAAGTAAATTATATGTTAATGGTGTAGACCAATCTTCGGCAATAACAACTTCGTGGGAATCCAGTTATACTCCCATAACTTATGCCGATTTAACATGGCATCATTTTTATATTGAATTTTCTTCAGCAACAAATATGCCTGCTACATTCGGACAACCTGATGATGGTGGTTCAACTTATTCAAGTCAATACGATCAATGGGGAGGTGGTGGTAAATTTGATGAAGTAAGATTTTTTAATCAAGCATTATCTGCTTCGGATATTTCTAATTTAGCATCGGGTGGAAATGTAACTGCTAGTAATGTATTTTATTTTTTTACTTCATCTGGTCAAAATAAAAAAACAATTGATGATTTAGAAACTGAAGCAGCTAGTTCCGGTGTTGCAGCCAACGACATAGATATTGTTAAAAATAAAGTAATCAATAATGACGGAGACATAATTACATTAACATTAAATCAACCATTAAAAAATATAACAACATTAGTGGAAAAAAGACAAAAAAGACATGCTGTATTAAAATTATTATTTTCATCAAATCCTATGCGTAAACAGTTCAAGGTTACAAAAGAAGAATTGGCATTAAATGATAAGATTGTTAAAACAAATGTAATGGTTATTAAAAGTGGAGAAACTGTCAACTTATCCAACAATAGCCCACTTGATAATGATACAGCGGTTTATGCAAATTTATCATCTATTAATGACACGGTTGTTTTTAATACTGGTGCAAATAATATTACATTTACAAAATTAGCAAACAATGAATATAGTGTTGTTGGTTACAATAATTCAACAATTATAACAAGAACTGGTGAGAATGGAAATTGGAAAGATGGAGATAGTACAACTTTCGATGGAATGACTTACTATTTTGGTGGTATTTCTACAAATGGTACAGATGATACACCGGGAGAAGATTTTGTAGCCACTACAGTTACTATTTCATCCGAAAAAGATGGTTCGTCTGGATTATTGAATCATTTAACTAAGAGAACCGCATCTATGAATAGTAATACAACTCAAAAAGAAATTAAAAAACATAAGCGTAATTTCTCATCAAGTGATTATTTATTATACAAAAAACTAAGACATTTTAAAAAATAATTTTATATTAGAAAATTTATAATATAAAATTAATCCGATTTATCATTTTTTTTTAATAAATACAATAAATCATTGTCGCTGTTATTATTTTTAATAGCATAGTCTTCGCCAGAATTCAATTGATTGGGAAACCATTTTTCATTTTCAACCTCGTAATTATTGTTTCTATTTTTAACACAAGTAAATGTTCTTAATTGTTTTGTAGCTTCATGTTGCCTCTCAAACATTATGTCGGTCCAATCTTTCAAAAATCTCTTAAACAAACCACGCTTGTAAATATTATTCATATATATAAAATAATGAAAAAATTTTATATATATATTTCTTAATTATATAATTAAGAAACCACATTACATTTCAAAATATCCCCCACGTAGTCTTAGCACTAGATGTAGAGTCGCTTCCTTTTGAATATTATAATCAGATAGTGTGCGCCCATCTTCCAATTGTTTTCCCGCGAAAATCAATCGCTGTTGATCCGGGGGAATTCCTTCCTTGTCCTGGATTTTTTGCTTTACATTTTCAATAGTGTCACTCGGTTCGACGTCAAGTGTAATAGTTTTTCCCGTAAGAGTCTTCACAAAGATTTGCATAATAATATACTATATATATTCTAGTTGGGTTTAAGTCAATTTTTTATAAATATTATTTGCTTTTTGAATACTTTTTTCGTTTTTGCTTTTTGGTTTGTTTTTTCTTTTTGGTTTGTTTTTGCTTTTTGGTTTGTTTTTGCTTTTTGGTTTGTTTTTTCTTTTTTTTGTTTTTTCTACCGGTTCGATTTCTTTTCAGGGATCTTGTAAATATTGTATTTGAACCTCTGGTTCTTTTTTTATTATTTGGTACAACATCTTTAACGCAAAACGATTTAAAACTATTCAATTTTTGACTTCTAATATATTTGTCAACCTGTAAATCATTCGTTAAAACTATCATATTTTGAGGGTCAACAAGTTTAAATTCATTGTTCCATTTCATTAATAATAAATAATGTCCAAATTTACCCGAATTACTGAGTAAAATTATAGTAGCGTGATTGTTTAATAATCTATTTTTGATTATTGTAAATTTATCAACACTTATTGGCATAAAAGATGTTTGTGTAACTTTTTTTTTTATATTTTTTAAAAATAGTTGCATAAAATGTGCAATTTCCATACTATACATTCCGCGATGCGACGTATTTTGACCTAGTTTTATTGCGTCTTGTCTCGATAAAACACCTAAAGCACACAGTGTATTTGGTCCGCAATCAACGTTACTCACACCCAATGGTATAAATGTATCGTATATTTCTTGTGTTATTTCAGTTTGAAATAATGTTTCACAATCATGCGATGACATATCGTCATTGTAATACCTAAGCAAATGTTGTCCATAATCATCAATTAAATTTATACTATTTACAATAGCCATATATATATATATATATATATATATCGTAT
>Ga0209658_1000102_pt1 | contig 70687 bp, 53 predicted proteins | sample SaaInlV_150m_DNA_6_FD_184656 | JGI IMG/M metagenome (GOLD analysis project Ga0209658, IMG submission 184656) | Marine microbial communities from expanding oxygen minimum zones in the Saanich Inlet - SI037_S4LV_150m_DNA (SPAdes) (version 2) | ecosystem: Environmental > Aquatic > Marine >...
ATTAAAAACATTTATCTTATAGCAGTCTGCGGCACCGGTATGGCGGCCTTGGCTGGGTTGTTGAAAGGGGCGGGCTACAAGGTGTCGGGGTCCGATGTTCATATCTACCCGCCCATGAGCGTGCTTTTGGAAAACGCGGGAATTCCTGTCCTGCCCGGTTACCAAAAGGAAAATATCACAGGGGATATTGATCTGGTCATCATCGGTAACGCGGTTTCCAAAACCAACGAAGAAGTGCAGGCGGTGTTGCAAGCCGGGTTGGACTATATGTCTTTTCCTCAAGCACTCTCCCATTTTTTTCTGGAAGGTCGAAAATCTCTGGTGGTGACCGGAACACATGGCAAAACCACCACCACGGCCCTTTTAAGTTGGGTGCTTCATGCCTCTGGAAGAAAACCCGGTTTCATGGTCGGCGGCTGGTTGAAAAATTTTAACAACAACCATCAGGTGCCTGAGGGTGATTATTTTGTGACCGAAGGCGACGAGTATGACAGTGCCTTCTTCGATAAAGGGCCCAAGTTCCTGCATTATCGTCCGGACGCTTCGATTCTGACTGGCATCGAATTCGACCATGCCGATATTTTTAAAAACCTGGACCAGATAAAGGACGCTTTTCGCAAGTATGTGAGCCTGATCCGGCCTGAAGGGGTTATACTTGTTAAACACGCCGATGCAAATATTCAGGACGTTTTGGGAGAAGCCGTTTGCAGGGTTGAGACCTATGGCTATCTTGACGGGGCGGATTGGCAAATTGGCGATTACCGGTTTGAGAGCGGATACGGTTATTTTTCCCTGTCTTATCAAGGTGAGAAAAAAGCAGATTTTCAGTTAGCCATGATTGGTCGACACAATGTGGAAAATGCGGCGGCGGTGGCGGCTCTTTGCATAGGATTAGGCCTGACGGCTGATGAAATAAACTCTGCCTTTAAATCCTTTCAAGGCATCAAAAGGCGGCAAGAGGTAGTCGGGATTAAAAACGGCGTAACGGTGCTGGACGATTTTGCCCATCACCCAACGGCCATTCGGTTGACTCTGGAAGCGGTGAAAGAAGCTTACTCGGGGCAAAGGGTGTGGGCCGTGTTTGAACCCCGGTCAGCCACCTCCAAACGGAAGGTGTTTGAGCAGGACTTCCCGGATAGTTTTCTCGCCGCCGACCAGGTTGTTTTTGCCGGTTTATTTGCGCCTGAAAAAATCAAAGAAGAAGAAAGGCTGGACCCTGAGCGGGTGGTGGACCTCATTCGGCAAAAGGGAGGCAACGCCAACTATATTGCGGAAGTGGATGACATTGTTGCCTTTATAGCTGAAAATGCTGAGAGCGGTGATGTGGTGCTGGTGATGTCGTCCGGCGGGTTCGGTGGTATTCACCAGAAGATTCTGGATCAATGATGGCTATGGATAAAATTTATCACGGACAGATTAAACTGGGCTTGATCCAGAGAGGGATTACGATCCCTGCTTTACTGCAGGGGCTTACAGAGATTTCCGGGGGACTCTGTTCCGGCGAGCCGGGCGAAGAGATCACCCTCGCTTTGGCGGAAGACTTTATCGTCAAGGCAAACCTGAATGCACCGGATCAGGACGGGCCAAAACTGGTTTGTCATGAAGACCGGTTGCGGCTCCATATGAGGGAAGGGGAGATTGAAGTAGGAATCATTCCGCTTCCAGAATTTCTCAAGCGGCAGTTGCGGCAACGCACGCCGGTTTCTGAAAATATCTGCCTCGATGGGTATTGCCTGAATATTTTTCTCCGCGCTATGGGTCGGGGCAAAAAATTGAGTATGCCGGTCGAAGCCATTCTTTCTGTCATCCAGTCGGCTTTCGAAGAAGGGGCTGCGGATCTGGTGCAGTTGAACATGGACTTCAGCGAGGAGGCCGACCGAGGTTTCAGTCGTTTGGCACCGCTGGTAGAGGCGATCAAAAAACGGTTCAATACCTTTGTCGCGCTTAAAGGATTTCCCCCTTCGAACCATAGCACCATTGACCTCATGTATGCGTCCGGATTCGACATCATCGATTTTCCTCTGGGTGGTTTTTCCGGAGCGATCAAGTCGAAAAAAGTAATGACCGCAAAACAAGTTCATTCTGCTTTGGAATATGCCGCAGGAATTTTTCCGCCTGGTACGGTCTGGACCGATCTGGTGCCGGGGCCGGAATCTCATTCGCGAAGCAAGGAAGGCATTGATCGGTTGGCGGACTCGGGAATCATTCCCTTGATTTTTTTGCAACATGATAGCACCGAAAATCCGAACGGGTACCGTGAACTGGTAGAACTGGCCGAGCATATGGACAAGGCGGTTCAACGCAACCGATTACCGTTGAAATGGTTGTATCCAACCTGCCGTTTTTTGAGTCCACTCGATACCCGGTTCTTTACGGAAGATCCGCTCCAGGCCCGGCTTGCAGTAACACCGGTGTACCGGTCGGGTCTTGGGAAAAAAACTTCGGCGGGTTTCGCGGCACTCCGGCGCAAACTACGCATCCGAAACGTCAGCGACTCATTCGAGTCCGCAGGCCTCTAACCGGCTAGCGGCGGCTCGCCGCATAACATGGATACTCAAGTAAAAAATTCGAACAATAGAACAATTCCTGAAGTGCCTTTGAAAAACCTGGAGACGTTATGGTTGCAGGTCGGGGGCACGCTGTGCAATCTGGAATGCACACATTGTTTTATCAGTTGTGGGCCGAAGAACGATACCATCGCCATGATGAGCCTTGCCCAGGTCAAAGAAAGGCTGGAAGAATCTAAAACTCTGGGTGTCAAAGACTATTACATTACCGGTGGTGAAGTGTTCATCAATCCGGAGATTTTTGAAATTCTGGCCTTGATCCTGCGCTATGGGCCTCTGGATGTTCTGACTAATGGGACACAGATCACCCCTGAAAAGGCCCGGCAGTTACGGGAGATTCAGGATTCATCCGACCACCCCTTGAACTTCAGGGTGAGCATGGAAAGCTTTGAGGAAGAGGCCAACGATATCATACGCGGAAAAAACGCTTACAGAAAAGCCATAGCCGGCATTGAGTGTCTCGCTCAGGCTGGGTTTTCGCCGAACCTTGCCATCACGCGAACTTGGGAGGAGGAGCAAGACGCGGAAATGGAATTAAAGTTTATCGAGTTTCTTCACGCCAACGGGGTTCCAAAACCGCAAATCAAGATACTTCCTGGCTTTTTGCTGGGCAAACTGGCTGACAATGAGCGTTCCTATAGTGATGAAGAACGCGTGACAGAAAAATGTTTCGAAAACTTTGATATTACCCAACTCCAGTGCTCGACTTCACGTATGGCAACTGGCGAAGGTGTTTATGTCTGCCCGATTCTCGTCGATAATCCAAAGGCTCGCATGGGAAACACGATCCAGGAAACCTTGCGCCCCTTTGCGTTGTCCCATTCTGCCTGTTATACCTGCCGCGTTACGGGGATGACCTGCAAGTCGTCATCTTGAGAAACCTGCGTTTTATATTGAGCCCGTTCCAAAAGGCTGATAGCATGAACCGATCCATGATCTTTATCCTGAGTAATTTACTATGGCTTTAATGCATTCCACCATGGTTCCGTTGGGAACCCCGGCAGTGGATTTCAAGCTTCCCGGAGTAGACGGGAAGACGGTTTCCCTGGAGAGTTTTTCTGAGAAAAAGATTCTGGTGATTATTTTCATGTGCAACCATTGCCCTTATGTCAAGGCAGTGTTCCAGCGGTTGATTGATTTACAGAAAGAGACAGAGAGCGTTCAGTTGATAGGCATCAACTCCAATGATGCGGAACGTTATCCCGATGACTCTTTTGAAAATATGCAGAAGATCGCAAAGGAAAAAGGCATTAACTTCCCTTATTTGTTCGATGCTTCTCAAGAGACGGCCAGGGCCTATGATGCCGTGTGCACGCCTGATATTTATGTTTATGGGGCGGAGCGGAAACTTTTGTATCGCGGCAGGATCGATGACAGTTGGGAGCATGAGGAGAAGGTGACCCGAAGAGATTTAAAAGAGGCCCTCGATTGCATTGTTGCGGGGCAGGAAGTGTCCGGTGAGCAAATCTCTTCTATGGGTTGTTCCATAAAATGGAAGGAAAATTGAGGTAGGATGATGGAGAAGATGAAAAAAGGGTTGTTTCTTTTTGCGGCAGTGGTTTTTGTCGGCTCGCTTTTTGCCGATAAAATTCTTTCTTTTTATATTGATTTGCTGTGGTTTGAAAGTCACGGTATCGCCTCCGTTCTATGGACGATGCTGGTGTCGCAAGTCGGGTTTGGAATGCTGGTCGGCGTTTTGTTTTTCCTGCTGACATTTGGTTTTTTAAGTCGGGTGCTCAAGAAAACCTCTCACCTTCCGATTCTTTTGTCGGACCAGGTTCGGCGAGAGGTGCCTTTGCTGGATTTCATGGCCAGCAACTTAAAACTACTTATTCTGATAGCCCCCTTGGTTTTGGCCGCCATGACGGGACTGGTGATGGCCCAGCAATGGGAAATTATTTTGCAATACCTGAACGCTTCCCCGTACGGCGAGGCGGATCCCATATTTGGCAAAGATATTTCTTTTTACTTTTTTACCCTGCCTCTTTGGTTGCTGGTGAAGTCTTTGCTGTGGGAAACGATGATCGTGATTTCCCTTGGCGTGGGGCTGATTTATTTTTTCAAGCGTTTTATTTATGTTGGGCCGACAGGGGTGGTTATTCTTCCTGACGCACGGCGTACATTTTCAGGGCTCGCAGGTTTGTTCTTTCTTCTCTTTGCCAGCGAATTTTATCTCCAGCGTTATGAACTATTGACAGCGGGAGGCAGTTTGGTTGCCGGGATCGGATTTGCCGATGACAATGGAAAAATCCCGGTGCTTTATCTTTCGATCATTGTTTCTCTTGTTGCCGCAGTGGTTTCATTTTTTGGGCTTGTCCGGCCCGGTATGAAAAAGATCGTGCTTTCGGGATCGGGATTGGCGCTGGTAGTTTTTGTTGGTAATTTTTATCCGACGTTATTGCAGAAATTTGTGGTGGATCCGAATGAGCTGGTCAAGGAAACTACTTATATGGAGCATACCATTGCCGGTGCGTTAACGGCATATGGGCTTAGCCAGACCGAGGCGCATGAGCTTTCCGGCTCCGCGTCCCTGACAGCGGAAAGCATCCGGCAAAACGCGACCACGATTGAAAATATCCGGCTCTGGGATCAGGAACCGCTTCTCGATACTCTGGGACAGATCCAGGAGATCAGGACGTATTACCAGTTCCAGTCCGTGGACAATGACCGCTACCGAATCAACGGAGATTACCGTCAGACCTTGTTATCACCACGGGAACTGCTGTCTTCCAACTTGCCCAATCGCACCTGGATCAACGAGCACCTGACTTTCACGCATGGTTATGGAGTCGCGTTGAGTCCTGTAAACCAGATTACCCCGGAAGGGTTGCCGGTGTTGCTCATCAAAGATATTCCTCCGCAGTCCAATATAGATCTGGTTGTGACCCGCCCTGAAATTTATTTTGGGGAACTGGCTAATGACCACGTTTTTGTCAACACGGGGACCAAGGAGTTTGATTATCCTGAAGGGGAAAAAAATGTATACAAGAACTATGACGGCAAGGGCGGCTTTGAAGTCGGGTCTTTTTTCCGCAAGCTCGTTCTGGCGGCCCGGTTTAAAACCCTTAAAATAATTTTTTCCCAGGATATCAATAGCGATAGCCGGGTCCTGATGTATCGTAATATCACGGACCGGGTAGAGAAAGTGGCCCCGTTTCTCAGGCTGGACAACGACCCCTATCTGGTGATTTCAGAGGGCCGCCTTATCTGGCTCTATGACGCGTATACGGTTAGTGATCATTTTCCTTATTCGCCGAAAATTCCCCGGTTCGGTAACTATGTGCGCAACTCCGTAAAAATTTCCATTGATGCCTATGATGGTTCGATGAATTTTTATATTGCCGATGAGGCCGACCCGATTATTCAGACCTATCGGAATATTTTCCCGGACCTGTTCAAAGACCTGAGCCAGATGCCGGAAGATTTACGCAGTCATACTCGTTATCCCATCGACCTGTTCAAGATTCAGACGCATATTTATGCCACCTATCATATGAAACGGCCGCAGGTTTTCTATAACAAGGAGGACCAGTGGGAGATACCTGAAATTGATGGGCAAATTATGCAACCCTATTACACGATCATGAAGCTTCCGGGAGAGGACCGAGAGGAATATATTCTCATGCTTCCCTACACGCCAAGAGGAAAGAGCAACCTCTCAGCCTGGATGGTGGCGCGAAGTGATGGGGAACAATATGGCAAGCTGGATGTGTATACGTTTCCCAAACAGAAACTTGTGTTTGGCCCCAGCCAGATAGTAGCCCGGATCAATCAGGACGCTGAGATTTCCCGGCAGATTTCGTTATGGGACCAGCGCGGGTCGAGCGTTATTCAGGGAACCCTTCTGGTCATTCCCATTGAAGAGTCTCTGGTTTATGTGCGGCCGTTATATTTGAAAGCCGATGCCGGAAAGATTCCTGAACTCAAGCGCGTCATTGTCAGTTATGAAGACAGCATCGCCATGGAACGGACCCTGGATGAAGCGTTGGAGAAAATATTCACCGGGTTTGCCCGTGAATCTGACGAAGAGCCTGTCTCACAGGTGGCCGGAACTCAAGCCCCGTCGGCACCGGGCAAGGACCAGAAACTGACTTTAAGCAAGGGCGACTACGACAAGATTCGGCGTACTTACAGCAGGATTCTGGAATCGCAGGAGCAACTGGACCAATCGCTGGTGCAGTACCGTAAAGAACTCAAAGAGCTGGGTGAAATTCTGGAACAGTCTCCCGTGTCGCCACAGGTTGACCCCCCTTTGTCTCCTTAAATCCAAGCTACTGAAAATTCTCGTTGGCAAATAATCCCATCTGGTCGGTGTCCGGTTTCTTGTCGATGATTGGGACCGGATAATTGCCATCAAAGCAGGCGGAGCAGAATTTTTTCTTTCCGTTTTCCAACACTTCCATCATTTTTTCAAGGCTGAGGTAGGCCAGAGAATCTGCCGCCAGGTACTGGCGCGTTTCTTCGAGATTATGTGTGTGGGCGATCAACTCTTCTTTGTTAGGTGTATCGATGCCGTAAAAACAGGAATGCAGGATGGGCGGAGCTGAAATGCGCAGGTGAACTTCTTTGGCTCCGGCATCCCGAAGCATTTTTACGATCTTTCTGCTGGTGGTGCCACGGACGATGGAATCGTCAATGATGGCGACACGTTTGCCATTGATTATTTCTTTTACCGGGTTCAGTTTAAGTTTTACACCAAAGTGTCGGATCTGTGATTGCGGTTCAATAAAAGTCCTGCCGACATAATGGTTGCGGATGAGGCCCATTTCAAAGGGGGTGTTGCTCTCTTCGGCAAAACCCATTGCCGAAACAACCCCCGAGTCGGGTACCGGAACTACGAGGTCGACATCGGCGGGGCTTTCTTGAGCCATGGCCCGGCCCATATCCTTGCGTGCCGTGTACACATGTTCCCCAAACATAAAACTGTCCGGGCGCGCAAAATAAATATGTTCAAACACGCAGTGTTTAGTGTCAACTTTTTTAAAAGGAAAAAATGATTGGACTCCTTGATCGTTGATCAGGAGTACTTCGCCAGGCTCAACCTCCCGGATGAATTCCGCCTCGATAAGATCCATGACACAGGTTTCCGAAGCCACGATGTAGGCACCATCGAGTTTCCCCAGACAAAGGGGACGAAACCCGTGTGGGTCGCGTGCGGCCAGTAATTCCGTCTTCGTCATCAGGACCAGTGAGTAGGCACCACTGACTTGCCTCAGGGCTTCGGCGGCCTGGTCGATGAAAGTTTCGGCTTTCGACTGGGCCATCAAATGCACGATGACCTCGCTGTCGTTGGTGGACTGGAAAATTGCTCCCTTGCCGCCCAGTTCTTTGCGAATGGTTTGGGCGTTAACAAGGTTGCCGTTATGAGCCAATGCCAGAGACCCGGATGAATAGTTAATCATGCAGGGTTGGGCGTTGACCAGTTCGCTTCTTCCGGCGGTGGAGTAACGGTTATGGCCGATGGCCAAAGGCCCCGGCAGTTTCAGGATTCGGCCAGGGTCAAAGATATCGGCGACCAGACCCATGCCCACCTCAAGACGCATTTTGGAATGGGTGCTGGCGACAATGCCCGCACTTTCCTGTCCCCGGTGTTGCAGTGCATAGAGTCCGAGATAAACTAGATTGGCAGCCTCAGGGTGACCATAAACCCCAACGACCCCACATTCTTCATGTAACTTGTCCAGCATAATTTCCCAGAGAGGTTTTCCAGATATTTTTTAAAATATTAACTTCCTGTTTGATGACTTCTTTCCCATTGACCGTTACCGTGAAATGAGAACCGCCCACTTTCCCAATCAGGGAAAAGTCGACTGGAAACGCCATAGCCAAGTCTTCGATTTCGTTGGTTCGTTCTTCGGGAAAAGAAATAATAATGCGTGACAGGGTTTCCCCGAATAACAGCGTATCATTTCTCAATGTGGATTCCAGTGTGAGTGTGGCCCCCAAAGTCTGGCCTCCGTACGAAAAACAAGATTCCGCCACTGCAATTGCCAAGCCTCCTTCAGAACAATCATGCGCCGAAGAAATAAAACCCTTTTGGATCAGTTCCAGACAAAAATCTTGAACCTGTTTCTCGTGCTTTCGATCCAGAACGGGAGGTTTCCCATCACTGCGATCAAACATGGTTTTCAGGTATTCGGTTCCTCCCAATTCTTCCATGGTAAAACCGATGAGAGCAATTTGATCCCCGGATTTTTTAAATCCCTGGGTCATGATCTGTTTTTGATCCTCGACCAGACCCACAACAGCAACAGTTGGAGTCGGATAAATGGCATCCCCTTTTGTCTCATTATAGAGGCTGACGTTACCACTGACTACCGGAATATCAAAAAACCTGCAGGCATCGCCCATGCCCTCTACCGCCTGTTGGAATTGCCACATGATTTCGGGTTTTTCGGGGTTGCCAAAATTCAGGCAATTGGTCAGGCCAATTGGTTTCGCGCCAGAGCACACCACATTGCGGCAGGCTTCGGCAACAGCAATAGCCGCGCCCTCATAGGGGTCGAGATAGCAATAACGGCTGTTGCAGTCTACCGATATGGCTATCGCTTTTTGCGTGTCTTTCACGCGCAGGACAGCCGCGTCCGAGCCGGGCAAAACCAGCGTATTCAGACGCACCATATGGTCGTATTGCTCAAAGGCCCATTCCTTGCTGGCGATATTGGGGCAGGCCAGAAGTTTTTTCAAAGCCGCGTCGCCATGTGAAAAGTCGGGAAGTTCGGTCAAGTCTATCTGCACCACTTGATCGAGATACTCAGGGCGTTTTGTTTCCCGTTTCAGGTCCAGTGCTCCATCGACAACCGGAAAGACCGGCAGGTTCACCACCTCTTTGCCATCAAACTGGATGCGCACACAGGGTTCCTCGATCACCTCGCCGATGATTGCCCCGTCCAGTCCCCATTTGTCGAGTATGGCAAAGGCTTCTTTTTCATGCCCCGGTTTAATCACGAACAGCATGCGCTCCTGGGATTCTGAAAGCAGGATTTCGTAGGGAATCATGCCTTCTTCTCTCAGAGGAACTTTCGATAGATCCATGAACACCCCGGTTTCGGCCCGGTGAGCCATTTCAAATGAAGACGAGGTGAGCCCTGCGGCACCCATATCCTGCACGCCCACCACCCAGTCGCACTCAAACAATTCCAGGCAGGCTTCGATCAACAGTTTTTCGGTAAACGGGTCACCGACCTGCACGGTGGGTCGCTTGTCTTCTGTGGTTTCATCAAACTCGGAAGAAGCCAGAAGGCTGGCACCATGAATCCCGTCGCGTCCGGTTTTGGAGCCAACATAGAGGATTTGGTTGCCCACTCCGCCTGCGCCAGCGAGAAAGATGCGGTCTGATTTGACCAGCCCCAGGCAGAATGCGTTGACCAGAATATTGCCGTTGTAACAGGAATCAAAATAGATTTCCCCGCCCACGGTGGGGACGCCGGTACAGTTGCCGTAGCTGGCGATACCATCGACGACACCATTGAGCAGAAAGCGGGTGCGGGGTTCTTCCCAATCTCCGAAACGTAATGAATTCATCAAGGCAATGGGTCGCGCGCCCATGGTGAAGATATCTCGCATGATACCGCCTACACCGGTTGCGGCACCTTGATGGGGTTCGATGAAGGAGGGATGGTTGTGGCTTTCAATTTTGAATACGACAGCAAGGCCATCGCCAATGTCTATGACTCCCGCGTTTTCCCCTGGGCCTTGCAGGACGTTCGGGCCTTCGACCGGTAGTTTCCTTAAATAAGGCCGGGAGCTTTTATAACTGCAATGTTCGCTCCACATAACGGAAAAAATACCCAGCTCCGTCAGGTTCGGTGGTCGGTCGATCAGATCAAGAATGCGCCGAAACTCTTCCACGGTCAAACCGTGTTCTCGGACGATTTCAGGTGTGATCTCGGGACCAGGTCGATTTTTTTTTGATTTAGCCACAGTGTCAGGAATTTGAAATCAGGGATTGAAAAATAATTTGGCCATCGATTCTTGACCATAGTGGGTCGGCACAACGTTCCGGATGCGGCATCATTCCCATCACATTTTTTTGCTCATTGGCTACCCCTGCCACAGAGCCTACAGAGCCGTTGGGGTTGGACTCCGCCGAAACATTTCCGTTAGTATCGCAATAGCGGAAGATGATCTGCCCGTTTTCCTCAAGCTGGCCCAATGAATGGGGGTCGATATAATAGCTCCCCTGATGGTGGGCGATGGGTATTTCCAGAACGTTTTTTTCACCACAATTCTGGGTGAAGGCCGTATCCGGGTTATCAACAGAGACGAACACATTTTTACAGATAAATTTTCGTGACTGGTTCTGGATCAAGACCCCAGGTAGCAAGCCGCATTCCAGCAGAATTTGGAAGCCGTTGCAAATGCCCAGCACCTTGCCGCCATTTTTGGCAAAGCGAGTGATTGAATTCATGATCGGAGAAAAACGGGCGATAGCTCCGGCCCGAAGGTAATCTCCATAAGAGAAGCCGCCAGGCAGAACCACGAGATCGAAGGACTCCAGACTGGCTTCCTCTTTATGCCACAGCCAGTGGGTTTCCTGATTCAGGATATGTTTGAGGATGTGATAACAATCGTGGTCACAATTGGACCCGGGGAATACAACAATGCCGCACTTCATTTTATTCCGATTCGATTCGTTTTGGAGTGTTATTCAGTGGGAACAAGTGTGAAACGGAAGGATTCAATCACCGTATTCGCCAGGAGTTGTTCGCACATTTCCCGAACCCTTATTTCGGCTTCTTCTTCCGATGCAGAATCAAGTTTGATTTCCAAATATTTGCCGATATTCACGTCCAGTACCTCGTCATATCCCAAGTCGTTCAACGCATGGTGGACGGTTTTCCCCTGTGGATCGAGAACCCCTTCCTTGAACGTGACGTGTATTTGGGCAAGCATTTTATCAACCTTTAAATTTAATCAATTCAGAGGGCTTTGTAGCAGGAAAAAGCCAAAAGCCAAAGACCAATTTTTGACCAGCCTGAATAATTATTATAAACAAGGAGTTAGAGGTTCCTGGGGAAATTCCATCCGAAGCGTGTTTTTGCCATAGTTTCTGCTCCACAATGACGAAATCCAAAATCCATTTAACGCTTGCCTGATATTACTCTGAAGATTTTATGAGCGAGCCTGCGACCACTCTTTTGCTGTTGACAGCGGTTTATTGGGTGGCGAGCAAAGACCCTATGACACGGAAGCGGGATCTGGTTTGGGTGGAACATTCCTGGCACTGGCGGTTTCTTTTCGGCTGGATGATTATTTTGCATCTGGTATTATATGTACTTGTTCGGGTACTCTTTTTACTTCTGGTTGCTTCCCCCTGTTGCTCTGGTTGGAATCATAGCGGTCAGCGGCTACAAATTGCACCGACGAGCTGGTGCATTTAACGTGAAACATTTTTGCTGGAAGAGTTATGGAAAATAAATGGAACGATGCGGATGCCAAAGCGGCTATCGAAAAATATAGCGATGTTGCTGAAGACATCGCGCTTCGTGTTTACACTTCACGGTTGATCGGTGCGGACCCCTCGCTGGTTCTGCATGGAGGCGGCAACACATCAGTCAAGTCGCGCACCCGCAACAAGGTGAACGAAGAGGTGGATGTGCTTTATGTTAAGGGCAGTGGCTGGGATCTGGATACACTGGAGCCTGCGGGCCTTCCCGGCGTCCTGCTGGGCTATTTGCAGAAACTGAGAAGCCTGGATCGGTTGAGCGATGAGGAAATGGTCAATGAGCAGAGAACGCATCTGCTGGATGCGTCCTCCCCCAACCCGTCTGTGGAGACGCTTCTGCACGCATTCCTGCCGCATAAGTTCATCGACCATTCGCATGCGGATGCCAGTTTGATCATCGCCAATCAGCCGGACGCAGAGAAAATGTGCAAGGAAATTTATGGCGACCGGATCGGTATCGTCACTTACATCATGCCCGGTTTCGCACTCGCCAAAGCTTCTGCCGAGGCGTATGAGAAAAATCCCGATGTGGAAGGGCTGTTGCTGATCAATCACGGGTTGTTCACTTTTGGCGACAGCGCAAAAGAAAGTTACGACCGGCACATCCATGCCGTGACCCTTGCAGAAGAATATATCGCAAAAAAACCGCTTAAATCCCTCACTCCTCTTGCAGGCCCTGCTTTGAAAGCTGGAGAGGAAACCTTGATGAGTGCGCTGGCACCTGTGCTTCGCGGACTCTATAAAGAACAGTCGGGTAAGGACTGGGTTTTGCATCATCGCGCCGATACTCAGGAGTTCGCTTCCAGCAAGGAGTGCGGGGCTTGGTCCCAGGTCGGCACGGCCACTCCCGATCATGTGATTCGGACCAAACAAAAACCCCTGCTCCTGAACCTGCAACAATGGCAGGATACAGACAAGTTGAGAGACGAAGTTTCCCAGGCACTGAATGCGTACTGCGAAAGTTACCACCAGTATTTCGAGACCAACAACTCAGGGATGGATAAAACGGAACTGGATCGATTGCCCCGGGTTCTGCTGATAGTAGGGTTAGGTTTGGTGACGATCGGTAAAACGGTTAAAGAGACTCGCATCTCCGCCGATATTTATCAGCATAGTATTGATATCATCCATAAATCTTTTTCGCTGGGTGATTATGTGCCACTGGGTTCCAGTGACCTGTTCGATATGGAGTACTGGTCTCTGGAACAGGCGAAGCTGGGTAAGAGCAAGGCCCCGGCCCTGCAAGGCAAGGTCGTCTACATCACCGGCGCCGCTTCTGGAATCGGTCTGGCTACCGCTAAACTGTTTGCCGAGCAGGGGGCCAATCTTTTTCTTGCTGACAGGGACAATTTAAGCGAGGTCGCAGAAGCCATACGCAAAAAGTCCAAGGTCGGTGTTGCCACCCAGGTGTTGGATGTGACCGATGAACCGGCTGTGCGTCAGTCGTTTGAACAAGTGGTGCAGGTTTTCGGCGGACTCGACATCCTGATTTCCAATGCCGGTAATGCTGTTCAAGGCGCGGTAGGAGAGGTGGATATGAAAACGCTCCGTGCCAGTTTCGAGTTGAACTTTTTCGCGCATCAGATACTGGCCTCGGAAGCACTGAAAAGATTTCTAATACAAAAAACAGCAGGTGTTCTGTTGTTCAACGCATCCAAGGCGGCGTTCAATCCGGGGAAAAATTTTGGTCCCTATGCGCTTCCCAAGGCGGCGGTGGTGGCACTCACCAAACAGTATGCGTTGGATTACGGGTCTCACGGCATCCGCTCTAATGCCATCAACGCCGATCGCATTCGCACCGCCCTGTTTTCCGAAGATGTGCTGAAAGAAAGAGCCCAGGCACGCGGGCTCACTCCCGATGATTATTTCAGGAACAATCTCCTGCAACAGGAAGTCTATGACACCGATGTGGCGCAGGGGTTCCTCAACCTCGCGCTGGCAGAAAAAACTACAGGAAGCATCATCACCATCGATGGCGGTAATATCGCCGCCTCCCCCCGCTAACCGGCGACCCGCCGGTGGCTACTGGCAATAACTTTTGCTGCTGGCAAAGAGTTGTCTCGGCTTGATGGAGGTTTTTCCCCCTCTTTGAAGAAGGGGGGAAAAAACTAACCCTTCCTTCTGAATCTGTGTTTATCTGTGGTTAAACCCGTTTTTAAATAGTGGCTTTTCTGGAAATGAAGCAACCCCCTCAGTCCCCCTTATCAGGGGGATGATATTAAAGTATTGCGCTTGAGGGCTTGGTCTGCTTGCTGGGCAATGCAGAGCTGGCCCTACGCCTAGTAGTCGGTGATTTCACCGCCGGGGATTTTGCGGGCTTGCTTGCCGAATTCCAGAGGATGGTCTGTTCCTGGCAGGATGGTGCCGTCCGGCGAATAGGGGCCGATTTTGCTCCAGGTTCCTGCTTGTTGCTCGGCAACATATTCCATTTCCAGGATTGCCTTGGGATTTTTGTAGCCGTATTTGGAGGGAGCGATCAAGCGCAGGGGAAACCCGTGCGCATCGGAAAGGGGTTTGCCGTTCATGCTATGCACTAGTAGAACCCGGTCCTGATTTAATGCTTCAAGTGACAGGTATTCCTTGTACTCATCCCCACAATGGAACACCACTCCTCGCGCCGATGTATGGGGTTGAGCGATTGTCTCGAGTTCTTTTATCGAGAACCCGCTCCACTCGGCACGGGCAGACCAGCACTCCACACATTTGAGTCGGGAAGATTGTGACCGAGTTGGTAGGTTCCGCAATTCGGACAGCGTAAAGGTTTTTGGAGCTTCGCATAAACCGCTTATCTTTAACCTCCATGTTTCGGGGTTGATGCGGCGCATCGGTTTCCAGAAATTGATATAGAAGGAGCTGTGTTCGCCTTCCCGGGTTTTGCCAACGAAATCGGTTCCCGAAAATGAATCGGCGGCTTTTGCGGAACCGCGAAAGCCGTGCCATAAAAGCAGGGTGGTTGCCCAAAGTCCGCCTTGTAGAAAAAGCCGACGTGTTAATTTTGCGATTTGGCGCATCGGAATCCCAGAAAGATGAATCGCTCGTCAGGGGCGATCAGGTTGCGGTCAAAAGTTTTGCCGTATTCGTAATCCAGATGATGGTTCCACAGTCCGCCACGGGTGACTTTTTTCCCATTTTCAGAGCTTGCTGTCCATTCCCAGACCGAGCCTGCCATGTCGCGCACCCCGTATGGGGAGGTATCTTTTTTGTTGAGTCCGACCCGGCGTTTGATGATTCCCGAATAAAAGGGATGTGGTTTTTTGCGCAGCGGCTTGTCTCCCCATGGGTAGAGACGGGCATCGGTGCCTCTGGCGGATTTTTCCCACTCTTCTTCTGTCGGCAGGCGTTTACCGACTTGCTCGCAATAGGTTTTAGCCTCCTGCCATGTCATGCTGGTGGCGGGGTGGGTTCCTGAGCTTTCCCAGAAAATATGTTCTGGCAGCAATCGGGCGAACTCATCGTTAGTCACCTCAAACCGGTCGATGGAGAACGCCTCAAGTTGCAGGGTCTTTTTTTGCAGAGCAGTGCCATCGTCTCCCATGATAAATTCTCCTGTAGGAACTTGCACCATTTCAGATGAATAAGCGTAAACTGGCCCTGATGCAAACATCAGGGTGGCTGACAGGAAGAGCATTTTCATAAAAACATTATAGACCGGACGATATGTGTAAGGAATTGAAATGATCAAAGACCAACATGCCAGGTTTCCATTTAAGAAAGAAAGCTAATGAATAATTCAAAAAAGATCGGGGTTGTTTTTGTTCTGGCAACTTTTTTATGGATTTTTTTCCACTTCAACCTCAGTCAGTATTTGTCCCTTGAATACCTGAAAGGGCAACAGACCAATTTTTTAGCCTTCTATAAAGAAAATGCTCTGTTGGCCATTGGCGCCTACACCGGTGTTTATATTGTGTCGACAGCCCTTTCCCTTCCAGGAGCCGTTCTGCTTACATTGCTTGGGGGAGCTTTATTCGGGTTGGTCACAGGCACGATTCTGGTTTCCTTTGCCAGCACTATCGGAGCAACCCTGGCCTTTCTTGTTTCACGCTTGTTACTTCGTGATTGGGTTCAGGACAAATTCGGTCGTTACCTGGAAGCATTTAATGACGGTATCAAAAAGGATGGGATTTTTTACTTATTTACTCTTAGGTTGATTCCCGCCGTTCCCTTCTTTGTAATCAATTTGGTCATGGGACTGACCCCCATGAAGACGATACCCTTCTTTTTTGTGAGCCAGATAGGCATGCTTGCAGGCACTATTGTTTTTGTAAATGCCGGAACGCAACTTGCCCAAATTGAGTCCTTAAGTGGAATTCTTTCCCCGAAAATTATTTTTTCATTTGTCTTGTTGGGACTATTCCCCCTTTTGGCAAAAAAACTCATGAACTTCTTTAAAGGAAGAAGTGTTATGAAAAAATTCAAAAAACCAAAATCATTTGATTACAACATGGTGGTAATAGGAGCCGGGTCGGCCGGGCTGGTTACCAGTTATATTGGAGCCGCGACTAAGGGGAAAGTAGCCTTGATCGAAAAACATAAGATGGGTGGAGATTGTTTGAACACCGGCTGTGTTCCCAGCAAGGCCCTGATTCGTTCGGCAAAGTTCATGTCTGATGCGAAGAAATGCCAAAAGCTGGGGTTCAAAAATGCTCAAGTTGAGTTTGATTTTGCGGAGGTGATGGAGCGAGTCCAGCGTGTGATCAAAACGATTGAACCTCACGATTCGGTGGAACGTTATTCTGAGCTGGGAGTGGAGTGCCACACAGGAGAAGCCAGGATCAAATCTCCCTATGAGGTTGAAGTCAATGGGAAGGTCCTGACTACAAGAAATATTGTTGTTGGGACAGGTGCCCGCCCAGCTATTCCACCTGTTGAGGGTATTGAAGATGTGGATTACCTGACTTCCGATACCATTTGGGATATTCGCAAACAACCCGAAAAGCTACTCGTGCTGGGGGGAGGACCCATTGGGTCTGAACTGACTCAGGCTTTTGCCCGGCTCGGGTGTGAGGTGACTCAGGTTCAGCGTAACAAGCGGCTACTTCCCAAAGAAGACCCCGAGGTATCGCAAATGGTTTTAGAAAGTTTCCAAAGTGAGGGAATCAATGTGTTGCTACAACACACCCCTAAAAAGTTTTTTAAACGTGACGGAAAAGATTTTTTGGAGTGCGAACATAATGGGAGTTCGGTTGAAGTGCCGTTCGATGCTCTCTTGATTGCTTTGGGAAGAAAAGCGAATACGACCGGATTTGGTCTGGAGGAGCTGGGGGTTGAGTTGAGCCCCAGGGGAACGATCCAGGTCGATGAGTATATGCAGACTAATATTCCAAATATATATGCCTGTGGGGACGTTGCCGGCCCCTATCAATTTACCCATACAGCGGCTCATCAGGCCTGGTACTGCGCGGTCAATTCAATGCTGAGTCCTTTTTATGGTTTCAAAGTGGACTACAGCACAGTGCCCTGGTCGACCTTTACCGACCCTGAAGTGGCCCGGTCCGGCCTGAATGAGATGGAAGCCAAGGAACAAGGCATTCCCTATGAAGTCACAACCTACGGAATCGATGATCTGGATAGGGCTATTGCAGATGAAGCGGCTTATGGAATGGTCAAAGTCCTGACTGTGCCCGGTAAGGATAAAATTTTAGGGGTTACCATTGCAGGGCTTCATGCGGGAGATATTATTTCAGAATATGTCGCGGCGATGAAAAACGGATTTGGCATGAATAAAATTCTCGGCACCATTCATATCTACCCCACTTTGGCAGAGTCGAATAAGTTCGCCGCAGGAAACTGGAAAAAAAATAATGTTACGGAAAAAACCCTGGCCTGGGGTGAGAGAATCAATCGCTGGAGAAGAGACTATTTTTAACCTTCAAGAAAAGGTCCATGCCAAGCCGAGCAAGAGCCCGATTGCGCCGAGACAACTCTTTGCCAGCTACCCCTTAGCAGGGGAGGCAACTGGGCAAGAGCCCGATTGTGCCGAGATAACTCTTTGCTCGCCAAATAAAGCGATGGCACACTGGCTCCACGCCTAGTGGTTATTCCCATTCGATGGTGCCGGGGGGTTTGGAGCTGATGTCATAGACTACCCGGTTGACTCCATGTACTTCATTGATGATGCGGTTTGAGAATTTCCCCAGGAGTTCGTAGGGCAGGTGAGCCCAGTCTGCCGTCATGCCGTCGGTGCTGGTGACGGCGCGGATGGCTATCACGTCTTCGTAGGTGCGGGCATCACCCATGACCCCTACGGTTTTGATCGGAAGCAGGACCGCGAACGATTGCCATAAACTGTTATACAATCCTGCGGTTTTTATTTCCTGCAAAATGATTTTGTCGGCGGCGCAAAGAATTTCGAGGCGTTCCGGGGTTACCTCTCCCAAGATGCGAATGGCCAGTCCCGGGCCCGGAAAGGGCTGGCGGTTGATGATCTCATCTGGCATTCCCATCTCGCGCCCCAGTACACGAACTTCATCCTTAAACAGTTCGCGAAACGGTTCGAGAAGTTTTAACCGCATCTTCTCCGGCAGGCCGCCAACATTGTGATGCGACTTGATCACCGCAGACGGGCCACCCTTGAAGGAGACCGACTCGATGACATCCGGATACAGGGTGCCCTGGGCGAGGAAGGTGAAGTCGCCCAGTCGTTTGGATTCTTCCTCGAAAACTTCGATGAAGGTATTGCCAATGGATTTTCTTTTCTGTTCCGGGTCGGTGATGCCTTTAAGTTTTCCCAGGAATTTGTCGGAAGCATCGATGACATCGAGGTTGATGCTGAAGTTGTCGCGAAACGTGCTTTCCACTTTATCTTTTTCGCCGGACCGCAGAAGTCCGTTGTCGATGAACAGGCAGTACAGGTTGTCGCCGATGGCTTTGTGAATCAGCACCGCCGCAACCGAAGAATCGACGCCGCCACTCAATCCGCAAACTACTTTTGAATCTCCTACTTTGTTGCGGATGTCCTGGATCATGTGCTCGACCAGAGAATCCATTTTCCAGTTTCTGGCGCACTGGCAGATTTTAAACAGAAAGTTGTTGAGGATCTTTGTGCCATCGGTTGTGTGGACCACCTCCGGGTGGAATTGCAAGCCGTAAATTTGCGCTACCGGGTTTTCAATGGCGGCCAGCGGTGAGTTTCCGGTGAAGGCAATACCTTTGAACCCGTTTGGCAGTTTTGAGATGCGGTCGCCATGGCTCATCCATACGGTGGAGTTGTTGTTCACCTCTTCGAACAGATGGGAAAATTCTTTCAGCATCAACTCGGCTCTGCCAAATTCGCGATGCGTGGAAGGGTCCACCTTGCCACCCAGTATATGGGTGATGAGTTGCATGCCGTAGCAGATTCCGAGAATGGGGATTTTCAGTCCAAACAGTTCCCGGTCACAAAGCAACGCGTCTTCTTCCAGAACGCTTGCGGGTCCGCCGGAGAGAATAATACCCTTCGCGTTAAAAGCTTTGATTTTGTCGAACGACAGGGTGCAGGGGTGGATCTCGCAATAGACCTGGCTTTCCCGCACTTTGCGGGCGATATTCTGGGTGTATTGCGACCCGAAATCAAGAATGAGAATTTTTTGTTCGTGTAGAGTGTCTGTGGTCATGTCAATGTGGGAAATTGTGTGGCCTGCCCGGAGAAATTGTTCAGTCGATATTATAGTTCGGCGCTTCTTTGGTCACGATCACATCGTGAACGTGGCTTTCCCGAAGTCCCGCCGAGGTGATCTTGATGAATGAAGCGTTCTTTCTCAATGCGGCAATGGTAGCGGCTCCGCAATATCCCATTCCTGCGCGCAGTCCTCCCAGCAGTTGGTGGACGGTGAATGCTAAAGCACCACGGAAGGGAATGCGTGCTTCCACTCCTTCTGGAACCAGTTTGCTTTCGGAGAGCTCCCATTCCTGAAAGTATCGGTCGCTGGAGCCCTGGGACATGGCGCCGATGGAACCCATCCCCCGGTATTCCTTGTAGCTTCTGCCCTGATAAAGGATTTTTTCTCCGGGACTTTCTTCTGTTCCCGCAAACAGGGAACCGATCATCACTGTGCTGGCTCCGGCGGCGATGGCTTTGGTGATGTCGCCGGAAAGCTTGATGCCGCCATCGGAAATAACGGGAATATTTTTTTTCTCTGCCACTTTAACGCATTCGGCAATGGCTGAGATTTGTGGCACGCCAACTCCTGACACTACACGAGTGGTGCAGATAGAACCGGGGCCAATACCAACTTTGACGGCGTCTACTCCGGCCTTGATCAAGTCTGCAGTGCCTTCTGCGGTGGCAACATTGCCGCCTATGAGTTCAAGTTTTGGGAAAGCCTTTTTAATTTTTCGGATGGTCGCCAGGACCTTTTCCGAATGCCCGTGGGCACTGTCGATCACCAGGACATCCAGTCCGACGCGGATTAAATCTTCAATATGTTCGATGGGATTTTGGGTAACCCCCAAAGCGGCTCCCACCAGCAACCTGCCTTTGGAGTCTTTGGCTGCGTTGGGAAATTGCCCGGCTTTCTCGATATCTTTGGTGGTGATCAGTCCTTTGAGGTGACCTTTTTTGTCGACCACCAGCAGTTTTTCGATGCGGTTGTCGTGTAACATTTGCTTGGACTTTTCCAGCGGTGTGCCTTCTGGAATGGTGACCAGATCGTCTTTGGTCATCAGGGAGCTGATTTTCTTGTTGAGGTTTTTCTCAAACCTGAGGTCCCGGTTGGTCAGAATTCCCACCAGTTTTTTCTTTTGCGTAATGGGGATGCCGGTGATGCTGTATTTTCGCATGACGCTCAGAGCTTCACTGATCTTCTGGTTGGGACCCATGGTGATCGGGTCGGGGATCATGGCACTCACCGAACGTTTGACCTTGTCGACCATTTTGCGCTGTCTTTCCGGTGGAAGACTGCGATGGATGATGCCGATTCCACCTTCCTGAGCCAGGGCAACGGCCAGATTTGTCTCGGTAACCGTGTCCATGGGGGCACTGATTAACGGGCAGTTGAGTTTGATGTTGCGGGTCAACCGGGTTGAAAGTTTTACGTTTATGGGTAAAACTTTCGAATGGGCGGGCAGGAGCAATACATCATCGAAAGTAAGGTAAGTTGGGACGTTTTTTGGGTCAATCATAAGATACTATAACAGAAATTTTTTAAAGAGGTCTCTATTTATTTGGCGAGCAAAGAGTTGTCTTGGCACCACTAGCCGTTGCCAGTTGCCTCCACGGCTAGTAGGGTGATAACCTGAATGATATGAAATTATCAGCACAAATTATTTTTATTCTGTGGGTATTTTGTGGGTCGGTCATGGCCCAGCCCCTGTTTGAAGGCGGCCCCCTGTTTCAGGGCTCCGGGGAGAGGGAAGACTGGATGGGCACCTATTTCCAGGGCCGGAAGATGGGATTCACCCGGGCGCAAACCAGCTGGTCCCCAGAGGGCATTGAGGTGGACTCCACGGTTTTTTTTCAGATTCGCTCAAAATCCATGGATCAGTCCACCACCATCAATCAAAAGACCCGGCTGGGCCCGGATTTTAAGCTCCGCGGTTTCTCGCTTTTGCAGGAGATCACCGGACACAGGCAACAGGTCGAGGGCCAGGTGGAAGGCAATCGGCTTGTCTACCGGATCAGGTCGCGCGGGTTTGATAAGGAAAAGTCCATTGAGTTTCCCCCGGGGACACTTCCTTCCTCAACCTTTCTTTTGAATTTGATGGCGGACGGATTGAAAGTGGGGCAAAAAGGCATCCTGCCGTTATTTCTGGAACCGTTCCAGATGCTGGTGGACCTGGAGTATGAAGTCCTGCGCCGGGAAAATTTACAGTACGCAGGCAAATCCGTTGAGACTTTAGCGATCAAACAAAAATTCAGCGGCATCGAAACTACTTTATGGGTAGCCGGGGATGGTTCGGTGATCAAGGAAACCACTAATCAGGATTTTGAGTCATTCAAAGAGTCTGCCGAAGTGGCCCAGAAACTCGATGAACCGCTGACGATCAGTAGCATAATTACCATGAGTCTGGTCAAGCCCGACCGGCCAATCGACCGACCGGACCGGGTGGAGGAAAGCATCTTCCACCTTCATCCTATTCGTTCACCCAAGTTCGTTCCAGAGGACCAACGGCAAAAAATTCTCAAGACAGAACAACTGCCGAATGGTTTATATCGGGTCACGTTACAAGTTAAAACCGAAGCGAAACGGAGTTCGTCGAGTGGGCTCGGAAAACCGGACGCAAAATACCTGGAAGATTCGGCCGAGGTGCAGGCCCGGCATCCGATGATCCGGGCTCTGGCACGGGAACTTGTCGCAGACAGCAGTGATGTCTGGCAGGTAGCTAAAGATATCAACCGCTGGGTGTACCGCAATTTGGCAAAGGAACTGGTGGATACTGTCACGGCGTTGGATGCCTTGCATGAAAGGCGAGGCGAATGCCAGTCTCATACTTATCTGTTCACGGCGTTGGCCCGGGCGGCGGGCATTCCCACCCGCATTGTCAACGGGTTGGTGTATTCCAAAGAATATGAAGGGTTTCTCTACCATGCCTGGCCGGAAGTTTATGTAGGAGAATGGCGGGCTCTCGACCCGACATTTGGTCAGGATCTGGTGGATGCCACCCACATCAAGCTGACTGAAGGAACTCAGGAGGGTCCTTTCCGCCTGATGGAGTTTGTCGGCAAACTTAAGATCACCACCACTAGCCACTAGGCGTGGGGCCAGTGTGCCGTCGCTTTATTTGGCGAGCAAAGAGTTTGTCTCGGCGCAATCGAGTTCTTGCCCAGTTGCCTAACCCTCTCCCATAAAGGGAGAGGGAGCAAAAAATTCCTTCTCCCTCCAGGGGAGAAGGTTAGGATGAGGGGGGCTTATGAAAGACTAGTCCTGCTTGCGTTATACTCCTTCCGCTAAATCGCAGAAAAATCGCCTCCCCCTGAATTAAAAAATTAATTTTTTTGTCAGTCTTGATATTGATTTTTGCTTTTTATTCGCCTATATTTAGGGGTAGAGAGGAAGGCGAAACCGTTATGTTTTACGGCCTTGAAGGAAAGTTTTTCGGGGGCTCTGGAATTTCGTTGACAACACTATATGTTGTGTTACTTTCATTGGGCGATACACAATATAGACATTTTGTGGTCAGAGGCACCCAAAAATTTTGAGAGAAAAAGCGCAGTTTGACATCGGGTTTGTCCTTGAAATTATTGCGCTATGACTGATTTTTGAAATAATTTTCTTTAGCTATACGGAGCGTTACTATGCTAGTCGACCGGGTATTCACCAAAGACCATCAGGATCCCTATAAGGGAATTCGTTTTGTTGAGCGGGATTCTAAAATCACCAATGCCGATGGTTCTTTGGTTGCTGAAATCAAGAACGTTTCGGTGCCAGACACATGGTCGCAGGTAGCGGTGGATATCATGGCGCAGAAATACTTCCGCAAGGCGGGAGTTCCGGCCCGATTGAAAAAGAAATTCGAGCCCGGGTTGCCCGAATGGCTCTGCCCATCAGTACCGGATGAGGAGGGATTGAACCAGCTTCCTCAATCAGCGCAGTTTGCCCGTGAGACCACATCCGAGCAGGTTTTTCACCGTCTGGCCGGATGCTGGACGTATTGGGGGTGGAAAAATAATTGTTTTACCAGTGAAAAAGACGCGCGCAATTATTATGACGAGATGCGTTGCATGCTGGCCCGGCAATTGGCGGCACCCAATTCTCCGCAGTGGTTCAACACGGGTCTAAACTGGGCCTACGGTCTGGAAGGTCCTGCTCAGGGGCATTATTATTTCGACCAGGAGGCCGGGGGACTGCAAAAATCCAAAAATTCTTATGAACGACCGCAACCGCATGCCTGCTTCATTCTTTCTGTTGAAGATGATCTGGTGGGCGATGGCGGGATCATGGATTTGTGGCGGCAGGAAGCCCGGCTGTTCAAATTCGGGTCGGGGACCGGAAGTAATTTTTCCAACCTTCGTGGTAATGGCGAGGCTCTTTCCGGCGGTGGAAAGTCTTCCGGGCTGATGAGTTTCTTAAAGATCGGCGACCGGGCGGCTGGAGCGATCAAGTCTGGCGGAACTACCCGGCGCGCCGCAAAGATGGTCACTCTCGATATGGATCATCCCGACATTGAAGAGTTTGTCGAATGGAAGGCCAGGGAAGAGCGCAAGGTTGCCGCGCTTGCGGCAGGAAGTCAGGTTACCCGCCGCAGTCTGAAAGAAATTCTCCAAGCATGCTGGTCCGAGGATGAAGGAGAAGAAACCCGATTTGATGTGCAGAAAAATAAAGCTTTGGGAAAAGCCATTCGCAAGGCGTTGGATTGCTTTATTCCTGAAAACTATATGTATCGTGTTATCCAGCTGGCCCGGCAAGGGGTCAAGGATATTGAGTTTGAAGAGTATGACACCAATTGGACCTCGGAAGGCTACCTGACTGTTTCGGGCCAGAACTCCAACAACTCGGTCCGGCTCACCAATGAGTTCCTGCGTGCTGTCGAATGCGATGGCGATTGGAACCTGACCGGCAGGATAGATGGCAAGGTCATGAAGACCCTGCCTGCCAAAGATTTGTGGGAAAAAGTCAATCATTCCGCCTGGTCCAGTGCTGATCCGGGGCTCCAGTTTCACACAACGATCAACGAGTGGCACACTTGTCCGGAAGACGGGCCGATCCGGGCTTCCAACCCCTGCTCCGAATACATGTTCTTGGATGATACCGCCTGCAATCTCGCCTCCATCAACCTGATGCGTTTTTACGATGAAGAGAAGGCTGTTTTTGAAATAGAAAACTACCGCCACGCCTGCCGCTTGTGGACCCTCACTCTGGAAATTTCGGTGATGATGGCGCAATTTCCCAATAAGGCCATCGCCAAAAAGAGTTTCGATTTCCGCACCCTGGGCCTTGGTTATGCCAACCTGGGAGCCCTGCTCATGGTGATGGGGATTCCGTATGACTCGGAAAGTGGTCGGGCTATCTGTGGCGCGATTTCCGCCATAACTACGGGAGCTGCTTATGCCATGTCGGCGGAAATGGCTGGCGAGTTGGGTTCCTTTGCGAACTTTGAAAAGAACCGGGGCTCCATGCTTCGGGTTTTGAAAAACCACTGGCGTGCGGCACATAATGTGGAAGTTCATGAGTATGACGGCCTCACCGTTTTCCCGCAAGGTATCCATGCGGAACATTGCCCCACCTATCTGCTCGATGCGGCCCAAAAGGAATGGGCGGATGCACTGGCACTGGGAGAACGTAACGGATTCCGTAATGCACAGACCACCTGTATTGCGCCGACAGGTACAATCGGGTTGTTGATGGATTGCGATACCACGGGCATTGAACCGGACTACGCACTCATCAAATATAAAAAACTGGCAGGCGGTGGTTATTTCAAAATTATCAACCAGTCGGTTCCCGGTGCACTTCGCAGGCTGGGTTATAAACCCGATGAGATCAAGGATATCGTTGAATATTGCGTAGGGTCGGGAAGTCTGGACTCCACTCCTCACATCAATCGGAGCTCTCTCAGCCAAAAAGGTTTTACCGATGCAGTGCTCGATAATATTCAGCTCGAACTGCCGAGAGTTTTCGATATTAGTTTTGCGTTCAACAAATTTGTGTTGGGGGAGCAGTTCTGCAAGGATGTCTTGAAGTTGACTGATGAACAATTGAACTCCATGGATTTTAATCTTCTGGCGCATTTGGGTTTTACAGAAGAGGAAATCCGGGTATCCAACGACAGTATTTGCGGAAGGATGACGGTTGAAAATGCTCCCCACCTTAAAGAGCGCCATTATCCGGTTTTCGATTGCGCCAACCAGTGTGGAAAATATGGCAAACGTTTTATCCGGCCTGAGGCGCACATCCGCATGATGGCGGCGGCCCAACCATTTCTTTCCGGCGCGATATCCAAAACCATCAATATGCCCAACGACGCCACCATTGCCGATGTTGAACGAGCTCATGTGCTGAGCTGGAAACTGATGTTGAAGGGAACGGCCATCTATCGTGATGGTTCCAAGCTGAGTCAGCCGCTAAATAGCGTGGCGGGTGACAGCTTTAAGCAGTTGAAGGTGGAAGAGGACGCCCCGGTCATGCAGGTCGCCAAACAGATCGTTGAAGTGGTCCGTGAGCACAAGCGCAAAGTCCTGCCGCATCGAAGAAAAGGGTATACCCAGAAAGCCTCCATTGGCGGGCACAAGGTTTATCTCAGAACCGGTGAATATGAAGACGGTACTCTGGGCGAGATTTTTATCGACATGCATAAAGAAGGCGCGGCGTACCGCAGTTTGATGAACTGTTTTGCCATCGCGATTTCGTTGGGACTGCAACATGGGGTGCCGCTGGAAGAGTTTACCGATGCGTTTGTGTTTACCCGGTTTGAACCAAACGGAATTGTTACCGGCAACAAGGCGATCACCATGTCTACCTCAACCATCGACTATATTTTCCGGGAACTGGCTATCAGTTATCTGGACAGGACAGACCTGGCCCAGGTGACACCCGATGATTTGCGGGCCGATTCCATTGGTAAAAAAAATCAGCAGTCCAGTGACGATGAGGGGGAGCTTGACCCTAATGAGCTGTCAGGGAGCTCGAATTCGCCTGCAACGAAATTAGAATCTGCGCAAGTTGAACCCGAGATATCCCCGGCAATCAGTACGGTGCCATCCAATGGCAATGGAAACGGTAACGGTAATGGCAATGGAGCCACGGCCCCTGTTGTTCAGAAAATTTCTGCGGCGGCTCAGTCTACGGGAGTTGCGACTTCCACGGCGATGATTGCCAAATTGAAAGGTTATGAAGGCGATGCCTGTCAGGAATGCGGAAGCTTGACACTGGTTCGAAACGGAACCTGTTTGAAGTGCATGACCTGTGGAGCGACGTCAGGTTGCTCCTGATTCAGTAGCACCCCCCCCTGAATAGAATATTTGCAGGAGTCCAGCCAGCGAGTTCTTCGCTGGCTTCTCTGCGTTTGCCCTGTTTCTTTATTTTTCAGTCCGGTTTCTTCTTTTTTGAATCAGTGATTTTGCGCAACGAAACCCGAAGGTCGGGTTCTTCATTTTAAGATCAACATGGTTGCGAAATGAAATACGCGCCTGCTTTTTATCGCTGGTCCACCCTCCGCCTTTGACAATGCGGGTTTCAGGCTGGAGCCTTGCGGATTTTTTTGAGTCCACCCATTCCCAGACGTTTCCAGCCATATCCATCACGCCGCTGGTGCTGGCGCCAGATTGAAAAGAGCCTACCGGCGCAGAAAAAAGGTGCCCGTCTTCTTCCCCCAGTAAATTGGAGCGGTTAGGAAGGAACACCTCCCCCCAGGGGTAGGAAAAATTGGTGACACCCCGAGCGGCGGCTTCCCACTCTTCTTCCCGAGGTAAACGCTTTTTTGCCCATCTGCAATACTTGCTCGCCTGAATCCAATTGATACCCATTGCCGGGCAGTTGGGGCAGTCTTTTCCACCGGTGTAGGGTTTTTCATCATAGCTGGATTGGTATTTTCGAAACTGTGTGACGGTGATTTCCGTCCGATCAATATAAAATGCCGCCAGATTTGCAAACGGGACTTTGCTTTTGACCAGATTTCCACGGGGTGAAACATCTTTCTTACCCACAAGATATTTTCCCGCATTGATCAGGATCATTAAAGTTTTGTCCTGTTCGCTCAAAATGGTGGGAAGCAAAGACGATTTCACCGAACCGCCTAAAATAGAATCCCTGGCCTTTGGGATAGATTTTTCTTTGGAGAGTTTCGGGCTTCGTTTGTGCTTCTCGGCAGACTGCTCTATCGAGTGAGCCTTTCGGGTTCGTTTGCGGTGTTTTTTACTGACAGGGGCGCAGGCACTGACCCACGCGAACAGGAGGATAAAAAATATTAATGGCCTCAAGGCTCCTCCTCGCTCATGATGGCATCCAATTTCCCCTTGAGTCGGCGGGATTTCTCGTAGCTTTGTTCAGCATCCTCTTTTTTGCCCATCAACTCATAGGTGTAGCCCAGACTGTACCAGGCATTGTAGTGGGCGGGGTCCAGCTGGAGGACTGACTTGAAAGCCTTCTCGGCATCGTCATATTTCTTTTCAAGATTATAGATTCCTCCCAACCCATAATAACCCGCAACATTTTTGGGGTCCTGTTCGATAGCTTTTAAAAAGGATTCCCTTGCACTGCCAAATCGCTCCCGTTTGGTATGTTCGATTCCTTCCTCAACATATTCTTTACTACTCTTGTTCCCGCATTGAGTTAAAATCATACCCATAAGGAGTAGGCCAAAAAATTTCAGTAGCAGTTGGTTCATAGCAGAGGCTGGATTGATCAGAATTAGAAACGATGGAAAACAAAAAGCATCAAAAAACCTGTCCATATAATACCAATGTTTCTTCCCACTTATAGAAAAAAGCACTATGTCTTTACTTGACCCAGGAGTGATGGCTCTGCTTGCCGGACTGGCTGGTGTTGTCGTCGGTTTTTTCTGGCCCCAGATCAGAGGGGTTCTCCAGCTTTGGCAGTTTATGTCTGCCCGACAAAAACAATTCGAGCAAAGAAGAGATGAAAAAATTTCCCCCCAGGAGAGTCAGGCAATAGAAGTGGTGCTGGAGACTTGCTCCGGTTATCGCAAAGAAAAGCTTTCTCATGTGGAGGGATTTTTACCGGACACCTTGCGCCTGATCTCTCAAATCGCCACCATTTATCATCCCGATGAGAAGAAGCCAATGGAAAAAGCCCGGATCGGAAATGTGCTCTCAGCTTTTCTTGAGGTGAACCGGCAAATCCTGAATATGCTGAAAATTCCCGGTCTGGAAAGGCTGACTCAATTTCGTCTGCTTGAGGTGATGCCTGGTTTTAAAGCGAATAAAAAAAGTGGCGGTTTATCATTTGATTTTTTCAAACGCCGGGTCCGGTTGATGACGGTGCGGGTGTTGTGGGTTCAGTGGTTGTTGTTTGTAGGAGAGTCCGCGATAAAAGTTTATGCAGAACACCAGTCGGATGAAATCCCTGAGCCAGAAACCCTGCTGGACGAAATGGATCAGTTGCAGGATGAAACAGACCTGTCTCTGCCGAATGAGGTTCGCGAAATTGTGGATGCATCGAGAAAAAAGATTTTATTTTCAGTTAAACCCCTGCCGTGGGTAGAGGTGAAGTCGCTCTATATTTCGCTGGCTGAAAACATTGCCAGGACCTGGCATCCTGAATCCGCCGCGCCTTTATATGAAGTCCGGATTCATGATTTGTTGAAAAGTGGTTATCTGGAGTGGGTAGGGAATTTGAGCCAGAAACCCGTGCTGAAAAAAATGCTCGGTCTCAGGTTGAGTCATTTGACTGGGGCGAGAGAAGTGGCACTGCCTTTTGCCGAAAGCAAGTTGTTTGACTGGGCCAAAAAATATCAGGTGGGTCGTGCGGCGAAATGGTCAAAAACGATTTTCAAAACCCTGCAAAAAAAACAACCGGCAATCCTGTTTCGCGATGTGGCGTTTGGGTTGGTTAAGGAAGGCGGTAAACGCTGGTTGATCCTGATCCTTCATGGCAAAATCGCCAACGAGACGAACAGATTGTACCAGCATGACACTGACCACGCCTAGTGGGACTCAAGTTGAAAACAAAGCGATCTATATGAATATCTTGAGAACTTTTATCACTCATCTTTTGCTGGGGCACCATGTTCCCAGATAGTTTGTTTTCCCTTGTTTTTGATATGGGCGTATTCGTTGTCGGATTTTTCATTGAGTGTGAGTGGGTCATTTACGTCCACCACCATTGCTGAAACCTTTTCCATAGTTCCACCGAGTTGCAAAGTGATTTGATCTCCATTCTCCATCACCTTACTTTTATAAATGAATAGGAAATTGTAGTAGTGTGAAAAATATAATGGCACGTCCCCGTATTTTTCAAAACCTTCGTCTTCATTTATCATGAATCTGAAATTCCTTTAATGGTGGTGAAGCAAATAAGAGACTCGCACACCGCTGGTATAAACATCGGCCCAGTGCGAAGCTTTTTTCTGCTCAGGTGTGAGCAGATCGTGATAGGTGCAGGGCCGGGTTTGGTATTCTGCCCAGTCGATTTTTGTGAACTGCATTTTTAATGACTGGAACCAGATTTCCAAAAGTGCTGATGTGGGTAGAGTGATGAGGCTGAGGTCTTTGTCTTTGTGCGGGAAAGAATGTGGCAGGCGATAATCTTTCTTTTCCGGCTGAGTCAGGGCGGTGAGCATCATTGGCAGTGCAAGGCTCTCTTCATTGATGGACTGGTAAACCTGTGGTGCGTCTTTGCCTTGAATGGCGGCGTAGCCAGCGGTGAAGGTATCGAGCAGGATAGCTTCTCTCGCTACCTTCTGCATGAGTTTCAGCAAACGATACGGCTCGACCATGTAATAGAGCGTGCCGAGACAAAGCACGGTATCAAAACTTCCTTCCTCCAGGTTTTCCAGATAATCAAACGCATCGTCTACTTTGAAGTCATAGCGGGTTTTTGCGACCTTTGCCTGCTGGAACAATTCTTTTCCCCGCTCGATGGTCTTTTCTTCCGTGTCGATACCCTGAACAAACTCTGCTCCCATTTCAAGAGCGGCGTAGGCAAACGTTCCCATATGCGATCCGATATCGAGAACTCTTTTACCTTTCAAACAACTTTGGTTGCGAGTCAGAAGATTATCGATCCGGGCATTGAGGCATGCAAAGTCATAAGGAATAGCCCAGCGGCTCTGCCGGGTTTCGGTCGTCAGGAAAGGCGAGTCTTCGGCGATGACAACGGGAACTTTTTGCACGGTGGTCCTTAAGAAAGAAGTTTTCCTGCCGCTCCATTTTTAATGCACCCAGAGTGCCTTGTAAAGCACCAATTTTAAAGGGCTTCGAGGCCTTGAACGCCGCGCCGCACGGATAGATTATAAGCTATTGATTTTAATGGCCTTATCTGTTTTAATGGGCTATGTCATTGAAAATTGAGCTTTTATTTTCATTGACGGCATGCAGGGTGTGGCTGGAAAAGCTTGGCCCTATATAACCTATTGAATTAATTAGTGGTACTTCCTTTGTGACCAGATTGTAATGCTTTCGTACTTGTTTTGTCGCGGTGTTCGCCCGATAATATTATATTCCCAGTTAAAGAAAAATCTCAGGTAAGGACGGCTATGTCTTCTGTTACCCAGGTATTGAGTCCGCAAGCTGAAGAGCTACAGGCCAAACGGCGTGAAATGGCCGATCTGCGGCGTAAGCTTGCCGACAAGGAACTTGAGCTTTCCACGGCAAAGTCGGAATTGCATCTTTTCGAGCGGCGTTATCAGACGGTTGTCGGTCCGATGTATGCGGAACTGGATCAGGTTAAGGCGCAGGTTTTGGGTCTGGCTTGCAAGTTTTACCCTAAGGCCGAAAACTTCCGGGAAGAAGCGGAGTCGGTTCGGGAGCAGGTCGATGAGGAAGAATACCCGGCCACGGAAAACCCCACTAAAGAATTTAGTCCCCCTGAAATCCTGAAAAAACTTTTTCGCCGTGTAGCAAAAAAAATTCATCCTGATTTGGCTTCTTCCGCCACCGAACGCGAACGAAGGCATGACCTGATGGCAAAGCTCAACGAGGCTTACGACCAGTTGGATGAGGAGGCTATACGCTCCATCCTGGTGGAGTGGGAGGTGGAAGCACCTTTTGAGACAGCCCTGGAACTGGGTGAACAGTTGGTGCGGATGGTGAGTCAGATGGCCCAGGTGCGAAAACGCCTGAACGAGATTTCAGACGAGTTGGAAGACTTGACGCTCACGGAAATGTTTCAACTGAAACAGAATATCGATTCCGCCGAGCGGGAAGGGCGCGATCTGCTTCAGGAAATCGCCGATGATATCGAAGAGAAAATTAAAAATACCAAAACCCGGATTCGGGATTTGGCTTATGACTTTATTGAATAGATACTTCTCATGAATAAACCGCATACTCAAACTTCCTTTGCCGTAGAAAAATCCGTGGCCGAGGAATCGCATGCCCTGCCGGGGAACCATAAGGACACGGCCAAGGCGGTGCCGGAGATTTATTACAAAAATAGCGAGGGTGCTGTAGGAAAGGTGGATCGCACAAATTTGGAAAACTGGTTGCGGGAAGCGCGGCTGGGAAAACCGCAGGCGCAATACAATCTCGGCGTGGTTTATTTCAAGGGAGTGGGAGTTTCTGCCGATCATGAGGAAGCATTCAAATGGTTTACCAGGGCGGCGGAAAAGGGTTCCGCACCGGGTCAGGGTTTTCTGGGAGTGATGTACGAAAACGGATTTGGGGTAGAGCAGGACCATGAAATGAGTTTGCATTGGTACAGGAAGGCCGCAGAACAGGAAGACAGCACCGCTCAATTCAACCTGGCGAGAATGTGTTATCAGGAAAACGGAGCGAGCAGGGACGAAGCGGTAAAATGGTTCGAGAAAGCGGCAGATAAAAATAACGATACAGCCCAGAACATGCTGGGCGTGATTTATGAAAATGGCGATGGGGTTCCCCGGGATTACTCCCAGGCCGAGTTCTGGTATCGCAAGGCGGCGTTGAATGGTAATGAAGCCGGACTCTATAACCTCGGCGATCTTTATGAGCGAGGAAAAGGAGTTGCGAAGGATTCTGATCGGGCCGCGCGATGGTTCCGAAAAGCCGCTTTAAATGGATTTGACCAGGCTCAATTTAAATTAGGGACTCTCTACTACTGCGGTGAAGGGGTTGACCGGGCACCGAAAAAAGCATTGCAATGGTTTTGCGATGCCGCAGAACAGGGTCACCCGCATGCGAAACACTTTCTGGCAACTACATCGCCGGATTTTGAACCCAGTGCTGAAGATCTTTATAAAAAAGGTCAGTATTTTTTTGCACAGAAGGAATATGAAGAAGCCTTCCTGTGGTTGAGCCGGTCCGCCAATCAGGATTATGCGGAAGCGCAGAACTCACTCGGTTTGCTTTACGATTATGGCAAGGGCTGTGAGAGGAACCCGCTTTTGGCGATGGACTGGTACCAGCGCGCGGGAGACCAGTCCCATCCTCAGGCTTTATTCAATCTTGGAATGTTATATTTTCTCGGTGACGGGATAGAGCAGGATGAACAAAAGGCGTTTGCCTGCTTTGAACGTTCTGCCGATGAAAATGAAACCCGCGCCCAGGTTTTTCTGGGAATCCTCTATGAGAATGGTAGAGGGATTGCTCAGGACCTACCGCAGGCAGTGAGTTGTTACCGCAAGGCGGCCTGGCAGGGAGACGCTTTCGCCCGGTTCCATCTTGCACGCATGTACTATCATGGCAAAGGCATTGCCCCCGACCACGCCCAGGCGTTGCACTGGTACCACAAGGCAGAGGGATATTCACTGGCACAATACAATCTGGGCCGGATGTATTTGAATGGGGAAGGCTCCAGGCCTGATGTCGAGAAAGCGATCCACTGGTTTGAGCAAGCCGCAGAGCAGGGCCATGATTATGCCCAGTACAGCATTGGCAAAATCTTTTTCTCCAGCAAATCAGAAAACTCAGATGACCTGGCGTTGCTCTGGTTGCAGAAATCCGCCGAGCAGGGTAACCATTTGGCACAGAATTGTCTTGGACAGCTTTTTGAAAACAAAAAAGACAGCGATGAAGATGCCGCTCACTGGTATAGAAAGGCGGCTGAACAAGGTAATCATCAGGCGGGTCAGAGCCTGGGTCGGATGTATTTTGTTGGCAAAGGAGTTCCTAAAGATTTTGAAGAGGCGGCAAACTGGTACCGAAAGTCTACTCCAAAAAAGATGGAGAAAGATTGGGACAGCGGAGATATTGCCTGGTTGCGTAAAGCCGCGCTACAGGGGCATGCCCGGGCTCAAAATCGGCTGGCTGAAATTTATGAGTTGGGAACCGGCGTTCCAAAAAGCTACAAAGAAAGTTTGAAATGGTATAAGCGTGCGGCCAGCCAGGGTGATGACCTTGCACAATTTAACCTGGCTCGATTGCTGGAGGACTCGGGTGCCTTGGAAGAAGCGTTGCTCTGGTTCCGTAAAGCTGGCGAACAGGGAAACCTCTCTGCCCAGATAGAACTTGGTAATCGTGCAGGTATCGATGACGACCAGGCTTTCAAATGGTTTCGTCTGGCCGCCGAGCAGGGCCACAGTTTAGCTCAATATCATCTTGGACTGATGTACCGCAATGGACGGGGTACTCCCGTCGACTCTCAGGAAGCCCTCCACTGGCTTCGTCGCTCCGCCGAGCAAGACCACTTGCCCGCCATAGGGGCTCTGCACAAACTTGAACATTCCCTGAAGGTTTAAATATCCAGACCGGTCCCGTGTAAGGTTTGTTCCTTTGGAGCGACTTTATTTTAAGGGCGATTTTTTGCGTCATTTTATATATAGTTATCTATATATTTGGATATAGTGTCGAGGACTTATGGGTCGATATAAAAAAGTCTGGGTTGGATTGCTTCTGTTCTTGCTTGCGGGTTCGGCTCCGCCCGAAAGCCTAGCTGGGCCGCGAGTCCAGATCGTTGGGTCCACCACAGTTTTACCGGTCGCTTCACGGTCGGCGCAAAAGTTTATGGAGTCATCAAAGGCTAGGATTCTGGTCAACGCCGGAGGCTCAGGTGTAGGCATTCACTCTGCGGCCCAGGGCCGTGCGGATATTGGTATGGCTTCACGCGGGATTTCCCCGGAGGAGAAGAAGCGGTTTGAAAAATCTAATCTAAAAACCCATTCTGTAGGACTCGATGCCGTGGCCTGCATGGTCTCCTCGGAAATTTACAATGCAGGAGTCTGGCATTTAACACGTGGACAGATCGCCGCGATTTATATGGGGGAAATCCGCAACTGGCAAGAGGTCGGTGGGCCGGACCGGGAAATTGTCGTTATCGATAAGGAACGGCATCGTGGTACCCGCCATGCGTTCATGCAATATGTTTTCGGCAACGCATCGCAAAGAACACCCGGCACACTTCTGGTTACCGGATCGAATAATGAAGAGCAGGCAAAGATTGCGCAAAGCGATTCAGCCATTGGCATGTTGTCCTTTGCCTGGATCAATGAAGATGTGAAAGCGGTATCCCTTGGAGACGAGGGAAAAGAGTTTTTGCCGACATGGGAAGCGGTTCGGCAGGGAAGCTATCCCATTATTCGAAAGTTGAATTTTGTAACAGCGGGAGAACCTGAAGGAGAGGTTAAAGCTTTCATCGATTTTGTGAAAGGACCACAAGGTCAGAAAATAGTCGCGGACAGCGGCTACATACCTATAGCCATTTCCCAACCATGAAAGTTGAAAATGATTTCAGGCGTGGTCTCTCTGGCATCCATAATTTGGATCCGGTAGGTTGGATATTTGCCGCAATGAATTTGGTTTTTCTCGTTTGCGCTGTGGGTCTGGGCGGTTTTCTGCTTGTAGAGTCTGTTCCGGTTGTGCGTTCGGAAGGGCTGGGGTTCTGGCTGGGAGAAAACTGGTGGGTGGGGGAAACTTTTGGTGCCTTGCCGATGATTTGCGGTTCCCTGATCGTCACGGGTCTGGCGGTGAGTCTGGTTTTGCCTGTAGCTCTTTCCGGTGCTTTATTTACTTCCGAATATCTGGCTCCTGCATTGCGCAGAAGGGTGAAAGGGGTCATGGAATTGTTGGCAGGTGTTCCGGGAATTATTTACGGTCTGCTTGGTGTTTCCTTTTTGACTGTTGGGGTCAAGGATGTTTTAAATTTGCTCGATGGCAACACTCTGTTTACCGCTGGTTGTCTGCTGGCGATCATGATTTTGCCGACGGTTTTGACTTTAGCGGAAGACGCACTCCATTCGGTTCCTTCAGAGTTTCGTGAAGCCGCCCAAGGATTGGGCCTGACTAAACTGCAAACTGTCTGGAGGGTGGTTTTGCCGCAGTCCCTGCCGGGAATTGCAGGGGCGGTTCTGCTGGGAGTAGGGCGGGCAATGGGAGAAACCATTGCGGTGATGCTGGTAGTTGGCAGTCTCGATAAGGTGCCAGGGTTCAATATTTTTGTCTCGGGCCAAACCATTCCGTCCAAGTTGGGCCGTGAAGCGGCACAAGCACTGGGCAGTGAATTGCACTGGAGCGCGCTGATGGGCTTGGGCTTGACCCTGTTTTTAATGGTGGCGGTCTTAACATTTCTCGGAAATATTTTTATCAAGCGGAGTAGCCAGTGAATGCAGTAACGGTGGAGAAAACAGTGCTGGCTTTTATTGGAACCATCACTTTTTTAATTGTGCTTCTTTTGGTTTTCATTCTGGGTGCTCTGTTCGTCAAAGGCATGCCGGCGTTTCATGCCGGGTTCCTCTTTGAAGAGTCCCGGGATTTTGGCCTCTCTGGCGGCATTTTTTACCAGGCTGTAGGGACATTGATTTTGATGACCACGGCGGTTTTATGGAGCTTGCCTGTGGCCTTGGGGTCGGTGCTTTTCCAGACGGAATATCTGTCCGGAAAATTTAAAACTTTTTTAACCCAGCTTACTTATATCCTCAATGCCACGCCGACGATTTTATTTGGTCTGGTGGGTTATCTGTTTTTCGGGGAATATCTGGGTGTTTCGTGGGTAACGGGCTCGTTAATTTTGGCGGTGATGATTCTGCCGACTTTGCAGGTGAGTATCCGCGAAGCGGTGGAAGCCCTGCCGGAAAAATACCGTGAGGCGGGGATGGCACTGGGTCTTTCAAGGCCATCCCAGATTCGTCGCATCATCCTGCCGCAATGTTTTTATGGAATAGTGACGGGGGTGTTGTTGGGATTGGCCCGGGCCGCTGGCGAAACAGCGGCTATCATGTTTACGGCGACCACCTTTTCCGGCATTCAATTGCCACAGTCGTTTTCCGACCCGGTCCCTACTTTGCAAACTCATATTCTGGTTCTGGCTCAGGAGGCGGCCAATCCGCAATCCCTTGCTCAGGCCTGGGGTGCCGGTCTGGTATTGCTGGGTCTGGTGTTTATGTTGACGCTGACTGCCTGGGCATTCAGGACACGAGTGGTTATGGAGTCTGAGCAATGATTGAATTTAAAAATTTTACTGCTGCTTTTGGTGAGAGAAAAGTTGTTCAGGGGTTGACCCTTAACCTGCCGGCAAACTCCATCACTGCTCTCATTGGGGCCTCCGGTTCGGGGAAAACCACTCTTCTGCGTGTTCTTTGCCGGATGAATGACCGTATTGAAAACTTCCGTATTGAGGGAAGTATCCTTGTCGATGGAGTGGATATTTATCAGTCCGGTATCGATGTCTATTCGCTGAGGAGAAAGGTCGGTATGATTTTTCAAAAACCCTGTGTATTTCCCAAAAGTATTTTCGATAATGTCCTTTTTGGGGTCAGGGAAGTGACAAAGATCGCCAAAAAGGATTATCCGGGTCTGGCAGAGAAAGCATTGCGTGAAGTATTTCTTTGGGAGGAAGTCAAGGACCGGCTCGGTGAAAAAGCGACCACGCTTTCTCAGGGACAACAACAACGGCTTGCTCTGGCCCGCACATTGGCAGTGGGACCGGAAGTTTTGCTGATGGATGAACCGACATCCTCCCTGGACCCGAAATCCACAGAAGCGATTGAAAAGCTGGTTCAATCCTTAAAGAACAGCCATACCATTCTGTGGGTCACGCACCAGCACGATCAGGCCCACTCCATAGCGGACCGTGTCCTGATTCTTGAGGAAGGGCAGATATTAAGTTCGCCCACCCCCTTTGCGCGGCAGGAAGAACCGGTCTCCTTCGCAAATATTCTTCAGAATCTGCAAGGATATCCCGAATAACCCCCCCTTTCAATCAGGTTTCCGACCCTTTATAATTGGATCATCATTTTTTTTTGATGAGGCGTGGATTGGCTACTAAGAAAACCAAAAAGAAACAGGACCGCTCACCCTTTAACAGTGGGGGGCTTTCCACTTTAGGGGAAAAGCTCAAGGGCAGTAACCCCGATTTGGTGGAGCGGTTCGAAGCTATTCAGGGTGTCGAGCTGACGGTGCCAAGGTTGGTGCAGGTGATCGAAGACCTCCTGCCTTACCCCTGGGATGATATTGACTTGTTTGAGGAGGCGGTCAAGCTCACGGCTCAGGGGTTTTATTGGGAAGCGGTTGGTGTTTGTCATGATGTACTGCACCTGAGTCCCAATGCGTATCCTGTTCATCACCTTCTAGGGCATATTTACGGGGCGATGGGAAATGCCCGGGAGGAAATTGAGCATTACCGCAAAGCGGTTCGGCTCAAGCCCAATTACCCGCAAATCTATTTTGATCTGGGTACAGCCTATTGGGTTTCCGGTAAGGAAAAAAAATCGCTTGCCGCGCTAAAAAAAACCATACCCATGGCAACGGATTTCGCGGTGGCGGATTATTGGCTGACTTTCATCTTTGACCGGTTGGGAAGAAACCGTGACCAATATCAGACTTCTGAAAAGGCCACGGTCGCGCCGGTTCAAACCTTTGCCCAGATTTGTGGACTTCTTGGCACCGCGTTTATGGAGTATGGTTATCATACCTCAGCGCGCCAGGCCTTAAAGAGATCGGTGCGGGTGTGGCCGGAATTTGCGGAAGGCTATTACCAGTTGGGGACACTTCACCTTAAAAAACTGCGGAACCCGAAGCGGGCCGAAAAATACCTGGAAAAGGCGGAGCAACTTTATATCCGACAAAATGATTTCCAGAGAGCGGCTTTGGCGCACCAGTTATACCGGCCCAAGGGAGAGGTGCATGATAAAAATAAAGCCGCTGATGAATGGTTGAAAGAGGGTTTACGGCTCCAGGGTCTGGGTTGGTACCAGGGAGCGGTGGATGCCTACCGGATGGCCCAGGGTTTTAAACCTGATTTTATGGATGCGTTTTACAATATGGGGGTTGCTTATGGCTGTATGGAGGAAAATGACATTGATGCCCTGCATAAGGCTGTATGGGTTTTCAAAAAGTCGATAGACATCAGCCCGGAATTTATTCACGCCTATACTGCCCTGGGTGCATCCTATATTAAGCAGGGTGAGTTGGCGTTGGCCATGGAGGTCTTAACCCGGGCTACTCATGTCGAATCCCAAGACTCCAACGTTTATTATTATCTGGGTATTGCTTGTCGCATGAACTCGCAGGTTTCCCAGGCAGTGGATTATATGAGACAGGCCGTGGCTCTCAAGCCCGACTCGGTTCAGGTGCAATTTTATTTTGGCTTGTCTCTAATGGATTTGGAAATGTTTGAAGAAGCTTGCGCGGCATTTCGGGAAGTGGTGCGGATAAAACCTGATTTTGCCGATGGACATTTGATGTTGGGGAAATTATATCGCGAAAAATTATCCGACCCTGACAAGGCGCTCCCTTATTTAAAAAGGGCTGAAAAATTGTTTATGAAGGTGGAGGACTATCAGCGGGTCGGGCAGATTCGCCAGCTTCTCCTTCGCCGTCCCGAAAAATCCAGTTTGTGATTTCGTTTGCCTATGTATACTTCAAGGATAAAAATCTGTTTTCTTCTGGCAGGAGTTTTATTTTTTGCCTTGCCTCCTGCAACGGCACAGGAACCGCTCGTCACCAACACCTCATCGAATGATTTGACCGCCGAGGAAATGGCTCCTCTGGCACTTAAAGATTCCATGTACTACCATTTCGATGAATGGTTCGCCCGCTTTCAAGGCGAGATCAACCGCCTGGAGTCCGCAGTGCCTTCCCTGGAAAACCGCGTTGAATTGATGAAGTACCATTTTAATTATGCGGGTTTGCTGGGGGAGCTTTGCCATATGCTGGCTTTCACCAGTAAGTATCAGGACAAAAAAATAGCAAAAAATTTCATGTATCACAGCAGGCGGGTAAAGGATTTAGCTCATGATATCCTGGATTCTGCCTCCATGACGTCCGATCAAGGGGCTCAGGCGAATTTATATCTGGGTGCGGCGGAAGGTTATATCGGTATCTTTGAATACGGGCAAGGCAACCTTATTCCCGCCTTGGTCAATGGGTTCCAGGCCGATAACCATCTTGAAAAGGCTCTGTTTTTAAACCCAAAACTTTTCGATGCTTATTTCGGTCTCGGACTTTACCGTTATGGCAACAGCCGCCTTGGAGGACTGGGGAACCTGATTATGCAGGGAGGAAAAGACCTTCGGCTTGTTGGCCTGAACCATATTGAACATGCCATCCTGAATGGAGCCGCGGCCCAGCCACTGGCACTAAAAACGCTGGCATGGTTTTATATTTCCGAACAAATCAATCCGGACAACAAGGAGCTTCCCCCGGATAACCCATTGTCACGTAAGAAGACCCGACAAAATGCCATCGGCCTGTTGATCGATCTGGACAACCGTTATTTTAACAAATCGGCTCCGCATTCTCATTTCCGTGGCAACAAAGAACTGGCCATGATGAAAGCCATCCAGTTTGTGCTTGATAAGAATTATGAAAAGGCCGGCCATGAGTTTAAAAAAGTACTTGAGATCAGTGACCACTTGCAGAGCCGGGGATTTCAAATCAATCCGCAACTGGTTCAATCGGTGGAGGCGGGCATTGAATTTTGTGAACTCATGTTGTTGCAGGCATCTGAAGAGGAAGAAAAACGGTCCGCCTGTTTTAAGGTTGATGCGCAGGTGAAATTTTTGAATGGCGGTGGTTCCATGGTGGAATACGATTCAAAAAAAATTCGTAGCGAACTTCACGCCGTGTTTTCCGAGGCTTTAGAACAGATGGCTGAAAAATTGCACTGCGACCCTGTTTGATGGCCTATGGTTGCCGGTGTAAGGGATTGCTGCATGAACCGACCAAGCAGAATGAAATCGATCCTTTACTCATTATGCGGCCTGATAACTGTCATCGCGCTTTGCGGATTTGATACTTCTCGCCACAGCATTCCTGTTGATGATATTTATGATGGCGGACCGGGCAAGGACGGAATCCCCGCTATTCTCCACCCCAAATTTATACCGGCAGAGGAAGCCGCGTTTTTGAAAAAGCAGGACCGTATTCTGGGAATTATTCAGAATGGCCAGGCGAAGGCGTATCCCATTAAAATTCTGAACTGGCATGAAATCGTCAATGATCGTATTGGTGGGACTTCAGTGGTGGTGACTTATTGCCCCCTTTGCGGAACCGGGATGGTTTTTGATGCCCAAGTGAACGGGCGCAAGCTTAGTTTTGGGGTTTCGGGTCTGCTCTACCAAAGTGATATGTTGCTTTATGATCATCAAACGGAAAGCCTCTGGTCGCAAATTAAATCGGAGGCGGTGACTGGTAGTCTAACCGGTGCCCGTTTAAAACTGCGTCCCTCCACACATACGAACTGGGAGAGCTGGAAAGCCAGATACCCGAAAACCCTGGTCCTATCTGATGATACGGGCTTTCGCCGGAATTATGGCCGGGACCCTTATCAGGGCTACGAAACCAGCGAGAGACTGATGTTTGGTGTGAACGCAACGAACAAGAAGTATCACCCAAAGGAAAAGGTGATTGGTATAAAGTCAGGCAAGATTTCTAAAGCGTATCCTTTTTCCGAGCTGAAAAAAGTGAAGTCCCCTGTAAAGGATGTTCTGGGCAAAACACCTATCCGTATTTTTTATGATCGCAAAACCAGGACGGCGGTCATCCGGGATGAAAATGACCGGCTGATGCCTTCTGTTGTGGGGTTTTGGTTTGCCTGGTACACGTTTCATCCTGAGACCCGGGTTTTCTCTGCCGAGTAATTGGTACTAGAGGGATGCCGCCTTACGCATAACCAGAGAGGCGGAATTGATGCAGTAACGAAGTCCTGTGGGTTGCGGTCCGTCTTCAAAGACATGGCCGAGGTGACAATCGCACTTGCTGCATAGCACTTCTGTCCTCCGCATAAAGAAGAGCGTGTCCTCTTCAGTGGCGATATTTTCAGGAGCAACGGCCTGGTAAAAGCTCGGCCACCCTGTGCCGGAATCAAATTTTGTGATAGAGGAAAATAGGGGCGCGTCGCAACATGTGCAGTGATAGGTTCCCCGGTCATGGCAATCCCAGAGTTTGCCGCTGAAGGCCCGCTCTGTCCCTTTTTTTCTACATACATTAAACTCCTCTTCGGTCAGGATTTGCCGCCACTCGCTTTCGGTTTTTGTGATTTTTTCTGCCAAAACAGTTCTCTCCTTAAATTTTTTCTTTGATCCATTTTTGAATTTTTTCTTTTACTTTCGGGCTCATGTCGGTTTCTGCAAGTGCTTTGGATTCATCTTTTCCCAGCGACCGGGCTATCCTGCAAAGGATTTCCAGCTGTTTCTGGTAGGTTTCGCAGAGCCCACATATGGCAAGATGCATTTTCAGTCGCAACCGACCACACAAAGGGAGGGGATGGTCCCGGCTTTCTGAAATAAGCGGGTAGACATCCTCGCAGGACATTTTAAATACTTTCATCATTCCTTTAAACATAAAAACCCTGTCTTGTTATTTGGTCTTGAGCCAGTTCGTCTCCAGGCAAAGCTTGAGTTGATTTCTGGCTCGGTGCAAGATGACCCATAAATTGGTCGGTTTTATATCGAATTCGTTACAGATTTCTTCGGAACTCATCCCATCTATTTCTTTCAGGACAAATACCCGGTGAAATTTTTCCGGCAACCCATTCAGGCATTTTGCCAGAACCCGGGCGAGTTCGCTGTTTTCAGCCGCTTCTTCGGGGTTTATGTTCCAGTTTCCTGGCTTGGAAACCATGTGCCCGGAGGCATCAAAATGAATCAGGTTTTCCTCCGCAGTCAGGTCAACGGAAATATTTTTTTTGGAATTTCTAAAATGATCCATAGTTTTATGTTTCAGGATTCCGAACAGCCAGGTTTTTTCCGATGATTTCCCGGCAAAGGAGTTCTGTGACTTCAGCGCGGCGAAAAACGCCGACTGAACCAGTTCTTCAGCCACCTCCGGATCTTTCACCCGGACAAGGGTGTAGCGGTACATCATATCCGCATAGCGCTCCACCCATTTTTGTGGTTCCAGCGTTACTTTGCTCATAATTCTCCAACAGTGGGAACGGGTTTAGACTTGAACGCGACAGAAGGAGCCCATATACTTGGTTTTATGGGAGAGAACACCACAGACTCCGGGGAATGCGCCAAAATTCTGAAAGCACTGGGAGATGAAACACGGTTAAAAATCGTCCAGTTATTGCTTAAAGGAGAAAAGAGCGTTTCTGAAATTGTTCGGTCTTTACACATGGGGCAACCTCAAGCCTCCCACCATCTTTCCATATTAAGAGCCTCCGGTTTGGTTGGAACCCGGAGAGAAGGCAACAAGGTTATCAATTTTATCCATCCCGGTAAATATTTTTTAAATAAAAAAGAGACCGGCCTCGACCTCGGCTGTTGCTCCGTCAACTTCGACCACCACCACTAGGCGTGGGGCCAGTACTGCATTGCCCGTAAAGCTGACTGGGCGCTCAAGCGCACGTGATATTCTTCCTAAGCTCTCGTGCCCCAAAGGGGTAATACTTTAATGTCTTCCTCCGCCAAGAACCCGGTTTTAAACTGCGTGCAAGGATGTTTAATCGTTTGACGGGCTATTGCCCACTGCCACCGGCGGCTCGCCGGGGTTCTTTGATTACCAGTTCATGAAACTGTTTGCAGAATGATTTGAGCAGGTGAGCAGGATTGAAAGAAATATCTATCGGGTAAGGCTGTTCGAAATCTTCAACAGCGAGTGACCTGTAATCCGCAGGGCCTGAAATCTCTATATGCTCTAAATCAAACTGACCAAATTGTTTGAGCCTCGCCGCTTGCAGGGCGTAAACCTTGTCCAGGGGTATGTTTAAGAGATCGGCAAAAACCCGGTCGAGAGCAGTCATGTCTGTTGATGCACCCATCACTGCAAGGGGGTAGGCGGTTCCATTGAGCGGACCTTGCCCCTGCATGGCCTGAATGCCGTCCACGATTGTAAGGCAGGGGTCGACATGCCGGGCTATGTCTATCAACATTTTCCCGAACTTTATCTTGTCGTTTTTGACCAGACAATGAAGAACCGGTTTGCGTTTGCCGATAACCAGTCCGAACAGATTTTTAATGCTCAGCGTCATTGTCATCTGGCAATGAGACTTGACCTTCGGCAGGTTAATGATTCGGTCATATTGTTTCAGGCAACCGGCTATCTTTAGATGCGGAACGCCCTCTTCATTTTCAAAAGGGATGGGGTCGGTCAAGGGTAGGATTTTAACCCCGTATTTTTTTTCCAGCGGGCCATACCCGGCTTTGTCAGCCACCGCCGATAAACTGCCCAGAGCAGGACTGTCGCTGATAACGATTTGATTGACGGATCGATCCTTGAGAACGCGGCACACGGCCTCCACCACCACAGGGTGGGTGGTGACACAGCGTTCGGGTTTGAAACCTCTTAAAAGGTTGGGTTTCAAAAGGACCTTATGGTCCGGATGGAACATGGATGCCTCAGGGTCCAGGACTTCCAGCGAGTTCTGGACAAACTGTTCCACTCTGGTGAGCGAATACTCTTCTAATTTTTGTAAATGGACTTTTGATTTCATGTCAGGAGGGAGAGTAAAGTGCCTTGTAGATGCCCAGATTTCTCAGCACATGTTTGACATAGCGGCGGGTTTCCGGATAGGGGATGGATTCTATGAATACATCCTGATCGCTCAAATGTCCGAATCGTTTCAACCATTTTTTCAGGACATGGGGCCCCGCGTTGTATGAAATCAGGATATGCATGCCGTTTTTGCCGAATCGTTTATTCAACTGGCTGACGTATTTCACTCCAAGCCGGATATTCAGTTCAGGATCAAAGAGGGCATCGGTATCAAAAGGTTTTTTCAACTTTGTTTTCGGGTAAAGCTTTTTCCCGGTTGCCGGCATGATTTGCATGAGGCCGCGGGCCCCGGCAGGGGAGAGCGCCTGACTGTCAAAAAGGCTTTCCTGGCGGATGATTCCGTTTACGAAAAAGGGGTCCACCTTACGGTATTTGGTATATTCCAAAATGGCTTCTTCATAAGCGAGAGGGAAGAAGTGCTTCCAGAATTTTTCTGAAAGATTTTTTTCTTTGGGTTTGGTGGTGAAATCTTTATATAAATGCAAAAGCTTGAGGGATTCCGCATAGCCCTGAGCCTGATGATAAAGATGAGAAAGCCACAAAACCCCGGTCAGATTTTTGCGCACCGTTTTCTGCAATTCGCCGATTTCATTGCGTGCTTCCTGCGTCAATCCAAGTTTAGCCAGTTCGTTTGCCCGAGTGTAATGAAACTTTTCCCGTGTGCTGAGAGGTCGGCCGAGTTGACGGTCTTTTTCTTCCACAGATGAAGGTTGAGTTTGATTTTGTGTGAGGGGGTTGACACCAAGGGCGAGGAGCCTGTCTTTCGCGCGAATGCCGTGAAACGTGTAGGGATAAAACTCAGCAACTTTGGCGTATAAATCGCGCGCCACATCCTTTTTATCCATTTTTTCTGCGGACTTGGCGCCCCAGTACAGGTTGTATTCGATAAAGTCTCCATCAGGAGATCGGTGAGCCGCTTCCTGAAATCGGTTGAATGCTTTTTCGAATTTCCCATCGAGATAATGAATCCAACCCAAACGCCAACCGGCCCAATGCGCGTAATATTCCTGCGGGTATTTTTTCAAAGCGGCCTTGTAATTCTTCAGGGCTTCGGGAAAGTTTTTTTGTTCTTCATAAATTTTTCCAAGAAAAAACTGTGCCTTCACCGCAAGTTCTGAAGAAGGAGCCTCCTTGGTAACTTTTAGGAAATATTTAGCTCCCGCCATGGGTCGGCCGAGGTTCCAAAGGTTTCTGCCGATGTTGAACTTGGCATTTTGCACCTTGGCGTGGTGGGGATAAAGTTTCAGAAATTGATTCAAAGCTTCGTTGGCTTTTTTGCGGTCCCTCAATCCCCTCTGTGCCTGGGCGAGGAAAAAATAAAATCGCCCCGGTACAAGGTTGTCCTTCTTCTGGATTTCCAGGATTTCCTGAATGGCTTCTTTATAGCGGACGTTCTCAAACAGTCCCTGGATGCGATCGGTATGTTCCCTCAAAGTAAGAGGAATCTCTTTAACCGTTTTTAAAGCCGAAAGACGTTCGAGTGCTGTTTCAGCTGTGGGCGTTCGATCATGGTTTGGGTATTGGATGTGAAGTTGGCGAAAGTTCAGATAAGCCTCTGTTTGTTTTCCTGACTGCTCCTGGATTTCGGCCAGTTTGAAAATCATTTCAGGAAGAAATTCGCGAAATTTCTGGTATTTGAAATTCCTGGTAGTTGTCTGGATGGTTTCTTCCAGTGTTTTTATTCCTGCTTCTTTTTCCCCCAATTGAATTTGAGCCTCCGCAAGAACCAACTGAACTCTGGGATAGAGAAGGGTTTTGGGGTTGTGCTGAAGGAGTTTCAGGGCATTTTCCTGAGCCTCCTTATATTTTTTGGATTGCACCTCTGCCTGGATTAAATGGAAGCGAATGTAGTCTTCCACGGCCTCATAATTTTTGCTCAATGGTTCGAGAAGCTTTATGGCCTCTTCCGGTTTTCCCTGTTCCTGGTGAATGAGGGCGAGTAAAAACCGGGCGCGTTTGGCTTCCACAGAATCGGGCGAATGGTTTTGCAGGGCCAGAAGGTTGTTTTTAGCTTTGGCCCATTCCTTTTTCTGAAAAAGATTTTTAGCTTCCTCATAGTGCTGGTCTGTGTTTTCAGCGAAACCTGTTTGCGCAACGCTCAGGAAAAGTGCCAGAAAACAGGCGGACACTTTGGGCAGGAGGGAGAGCAATTTATCTCGCAGGGATTCGGCAGTGTCTTTTGGGTTTGCTGGCAGGGGTTGGGTGTTTTTCATTTTTCTGAACCAGGTCAACTGTCTTTTGGCGTAGTGCCGGGTTTCTCTTTTAATTTCATAGGCCGCGCGGTCTAAAGTCAAATTGCCTTGATGATATTGAACCATTTGTGCATAACCGATGCTTTTGAAGGGTTTCAGTTCGGGGCTGTAGCCACTTTCTAAAATGCTTTGCACCTCATTGGCTAATCCGTCCTCGATCATTTTATCCACCCGCTGATCGATCTGGGAATACAGCTCCGCCCGTTCTCTCTCCAAAATAAAAGTGTGGATGGGGAACCGACCTGGGGCCGGGGAGTCGCCATCGTGAAATTCTGAAAAACGTTTTCCGGTATCCAGATAAACTCCTAAAGCGCGTTCGATGCGCAGGGAATCTGTTGCGCAAATTTTTGCGGCGTACTCGGGGTCTATGCGCTGAAGTTCCCGGTATACTTCTTCAACGCCCTGATCGCGGATGTCCTGCCGGATTTTTTCCCGGATTTCAGGAGAACCTCCTTCTGCACAATCGTAATCTTCGGCCAGGACTTTTATATACAGTCCGGTGCCGCCAACCAGTATAGGAATTTTATCACGATCCATGAGTTCATGGATGATTTTCAGGGCCCGTACTTTAAAATCAAAAGCGTTAAACTCTTCATCCGGGTCAAGAATATCGATCAAGTGATGAGGAATTTCCTCCCTTGCCGACCGCGAGGGTTTGGCGGTGCCGATGTCGAAATATTTATAGACCTGCATGGAATCGGCACTGATGATTTCGGTGTCCAGCTTCCGGGCCAGGGCCAGAGCGGTTTCACTTTTCCCCGAATTCGTTGGGCCGGTCAGTATAATTAAAGGAAGCATAAATTTGCCCCATCTCCTTTGAATAAGTTCCGTCCTCATTATAGACCGCAAGTGGCGGGGCGACGGTAAAATCGGATTTTTTTCCTTTAAGGGCAGAGACCAGAAAGATTTTTGCCGGAGTCTGGAAATTGCCATGAATGAAACGGGCGATACGGGGATACAGGTTCCGACATTCCAGTTCTCGCAGGGTTTCGCTCATCCGCTCAGGCGGGTAGGCAAGGCTGATCTGGCCTCCCTTTTTCAGCAGGGGAGCAGATTTGTCCAGCAGGGAACTCATGCTGAGAGACAGTTCGTGCCGGGCCAGGGCTTTTCCTGCATCGGGATTGATCCGTCCTGTCTGGATTTTCCGGTAAGGCGGATTGGAAACAATATGGTCAAAAGATTCGGGTTTCAGTGCTTCCTCCAGAAAGTCACCGTGAATGAGAGAGATTTGTTTGTCCATGCCGTTTTGCTGAATATTTTTTTGCGCCTGCGCCGTATCTTGAATCTCAATGGCGGTTATTTTGAGGGTCGGTTCTCCCTGCGCCAGCAATATAGGAATGATGCCGCAACCGGTGCCGATATCCAGCACCGACTGGCCGGGCAAAAGGGACATGAAATCGGCCAGCAGGAACGGTTCGATAGAATAACGGTAGCCGGTTTTTTCCTGGTTAATAACCAGTTCTTTAAGGGGTTTGGTGCTGTCCACAAAGGTATTGTCTTGCAGAACTATTTGTTTGTAAAGCGGTAATTGTTATACTAACAGGGTGCTGAAAAACTCCCGAAATTGTCATCCTCGAGAGCCCCTTCGTCCGCTGTCATCCTTGAGCGAAGCGAAGGATCTCGTTTTTGGCTTCAGGGCGGCTCTGGCGATGAAGGATCGTTCCTTATGAAACAAGAGGCGAGATTCTTCACTTTGTTCAGAATGACAAGCACGTTGATTTTTTGAGCAACCTGCCAAGGGCTGGTTTTTCTTTCTATCGGAGGAGTAATGGATTCTTTAGTGGCTCAACAGGTTTGGGCGGTGGTGATGTTTGTTTTGGGCAGTTTTCTTCTCAAGACCTGTAGTAGATGGGAGAGGGCAGATCAGGCCACTTTGAAGGAGGCCAAAAGCTACGGTCGAAGAGAGACGGATATTGTCAAACCCAGAACCCTGCGCGGCACTATCATGACGGTGCTGGGTTGCGGCCTCTGCCTCGGCGGTATGATCCTCTTCCTGCTCCACGTCTAGCTCCGGCCAAGCGGCCGGTGGCAACTTGCAATGGCTCAACCGGCGAGCAAATGGTTAGCTCGGCTTATGACGCTCTTCTCGTTCTAACCTTCATGAAACCCGTGTCCACCTGTGGTTACTATTAAAAAATATCCCACCACGATTTTTTTGTGGTCAGGATGGTGGCAAGGGATTCTTTCTCATAAACGATGGGGTATTGCCTGAGCGTTACCAGAAACCCATCTGCCGGGGCGGTGATTTCTTCCAATCGTTTGCCGCTGTACAGGTCTCTGATTTCCCCGATCGTTTGTCCCTCTTGGATGAGGGTTCCCACTTTCACTTCGTGCAGAAACATTCCTGCTGTGTCGGCAAGAACGGTGACTTCATTTTCGGGCTGATAAAACCGGGTTGGAAAGTTTTTATCGGACTTTGTTTTTCTTCTGTCTTTCAGGATCCCTTCGGCCTGCATGAAGTTGACGATGCCTTGAAAAAGGGATTCGCATTGCGGCAGGTTCAGGGTTCGGGGCGATCCGGACGACAGGGTGACGCTCACCATGTCCTGCCAGTGAGAAGACAAGTTGACTTGGGGCGATGGCTGCAATTTTCGCACGGTTTCTATTTTCAGATCGCGGGCCAACTTTTTGATGCTTCCATCCATCTTCAAGGTCTGGATATGCGGGGCATCTTCATAATGCGGTAGAGCGGATTGCAGGATGATGCCCCAGTCGGCATTGACCGTATGCTTGAGAACGGCTGAGGCCAGGGCTTCGGTGGTTTCGCCTGCCGGGTTGCCGGGAAAAGCCAGGTCCATATCCATGCCATCATACGGCCATAACCGGGAACCGGATTGAATGGCGTTCAAGTTGACAACGGGGAAGATGATGACCTGACCATCGAGGGTGTAGTTGGGATCACCACCTTCGACTATATTATCGAGAAACTGGGACAGGCGTGAACTCAGGTGCATTCCGTTCAAATGGTCGCCGTGCAGGCCGCTGACGATGGCAAGGGTTTCGGAGTGATCGGATTTCCCCCAGGTGTTTTTATAAAGGACCAACGGGGCACCGAACGGAGTTGGAATGGAGAGGACTTTTTCTTTCATGGTTCAATAGAGGTGGCGATACGGGCCAGCGGCGCACCTTTCCCGGTGAGCGGATGTTCCCGCAGGGTGAATAACAAGCCGGAGCAGGGAGAACGGATGTCTTCTGGCATCTGGTCAGGGCCTATCAGGTCGCCGATTTTTTCTCCTTCTTTTAATATTTGTCCCACTTCTGTCTGTTTGACGAATAACCCCGCATTTTGCGCCTGGACCATAGTCACCTGATCGGGTTGCACTATTCTGGCTGGTGCGACTTCTGCTAAAAACTCGCCGCAATCGACCGCCTCGGTTTGGTGGAGCAGGTTGAGGATGCCCAGAACGATCTGCTCGCAATAATTTTTGTGGATACGCAGGCAGATTCCGCTTTCGATGACCAGTGTGGGAACTTTGGCCTGGTTCAGGTTGTAACCCAGAGTGGATTCGAAAATCTCTGCATGAGGGTGGACCCAGATCAGATCGACATTACAAAGTTTGGCCAGTGGGACCAGTTTTTTTTCAAAATTCTTGATAATGCGGATTTGCGGCAGTTCCATAAGGTGGAGGTTGCTGGCATGGAAGTCGACCACCAGATCGGAGTTGGATTTTAAATCTTCCAACAGGGTTCTCGAAGCCTCAGTGACTAGAGAGCGGGTATTTTTTTCACCAAAGGTGCGGTTGATGTCGGTGGAAAAAAAGGGCCACAGCCGGGTTCCCGTTTCGAGAGCTTGCGGGTTCACTGCCGGGTAAATATGTACTTCTCCTTTAACCGCGTTTTGTTCTTCCAGTTTCTTCAGCGTTTCTATTAGCCGGTGGCAAATATACAGTCCTTCCAGTTCATCGCCGTGCAGTCCGGTAACCAGTGAGACGCGTTGGGTCGGTTTGGCGGATTGCGAGGGGCTAAAAGTGTGGCGGATGATTTCAACCGGGGGTCCGGCAGGGGCTTTAACGGAGAAGATGCATTTGCTTAGCATGGAAAGGGCAGATCAGACGGGTTTGTGTTTTTTAGGGGAAATTTTCATGCTGTCGATTTTTCTTTTAAGGGTGTTACGGTTGATGCCCAGTACCTTGGCGGTTGCGACCTGTTTGCCGGAGTGTTTGTCTAAAAGAATTTCAAAGAGGTGTTTTTCAACTTTTTGAATGAGTGTTTCATAAAGCGTTCCTTCCTCTGAATTGTTATGCAGAAGAAAGTCCTGAATCAACTGGTCCAGGCGTTCATCCCATTGTCCGTCATCGTTGGCGGCATCATTTTCCTGCAGGTGGGGAGGCAGGTGTTCCGGCAGGATGGGGCCGGAAAGAGCCAGCATCAAGGCACGCTTGATCACGTTTTCAAGTTCCCGGATGTTTCCGCTCCAGTGATAACGGCTCAGAATGTGCTCGACATCGGGAGAGAGGTAGACTTTTCCGCGCGCGAGTGTTTTTGTGTAACGCGCAATAAAATGATTGGCGAGAAGGGGCACATCTTCCAACCGTTCCCGGAGCGGCGGCATGTCAATATGGATGACGTTGAGGCGGTGATACAGGTCTTCGCGAAACTGCTTCAGGTTCATCATGTCTTCCAGGTTCTGATTGGTTGCGGCAACGACCCGGACATCAACGGTGATCGGGTCTTTCCCACCTACCCGGTAGAATTCATTGTTTTGCAGGACGCGGAGGATTTTGGCTTGCAGGGGCAGTTCCATATCGCCGATTTCATCGAGAAACAGGGTGCCTCCATTGGCCTGCTGAAATTTCCCCATTTTGGTTTCTACGGCCCCGGTGAAAGCGCCGCGTTCGTGGCCGAACAGTTCCGATTCTAAAAGTTCGCGGGAGATGGCGGCGCAGTTGATGCAAATAAAGGGCTGGTCTTTGCGGTGCGAGTATTGATGCAATGTGCTGGCGACCATTTCTTTGCCGGTTCCACTTTCCCCGGTAATCAGTACGGAGAGGTCGGAGCCTGCGGATTTGCCAATGGTCTTGAAGATTTCCTGCATACGTCTACTCTTGCCAATAATCGCGGAAGTGGAGTCTTGCATGCCGACTTCCTGATTCTGAGTGGACGAGGCAGAGGCTGGCGCAGAAATGGACCGGGCTGTTTCTATCTGGTCGATCAAACGGAAGATTTCATCGAAATCAAACGGTTTGGTGATGTAGTCGTAGGCTCCGAGCCGCATGGCCTCGATAGTGTTGTTCATGGTGTCCTGGGCGGTCATCATCACCACTTTCAAATCGGGAAAAAGCTTTCGGCTTTGTTCGAGAAGTTCGAGTCCATTGGTTTCTTCCATAAAAATGTCCGAAAACATCACCAGGTATTGGTTGTCTGCCAGTTGTGTCAGAGCTTCCTCTGCGGACGAGGCGGTATGCACGAGGTAGTTTTTCTTTTCGAGGCCTTTTTTCAAGACCCAGAGAATATTTTTCTCGTCATCTACGATCAATATTTTATTTTGTTCTTCTGTCATGTTTCTATCTTATCATTTCTGTCGGATAGGAAGAAATACTTGCACTGTGGTGCCTAAACCTTTTTCGGAGGTAATTTTTATTTTTCCATTGTGGTCTTCAACGATTTTCAGACAAATGGCAAGTCCCAAGCCGCTTCCCTTCGTTTTCGTGGTGTAAAAGGGGGTGAACAGTTTTTTCTGGGTTGGCTCGTCCATGCCCGAGCCGGAATCGATGATTTCGACTACGATATTCTGTTGCGGGATGGGGGAAGAGGCGGCCTTGATCGCATACCCTGAACTGACCCGGGTGACGATCTGGATCTTTCCCCCTTTTCGGGACGCTTCGATGGCATTTTTGATGAGGTTGAGAAACACTTGCTTCAACTGGTCTTCATCGGCCTCAATGGGTGGCAGGCTGGGATCATAAATTTGCTCAAACCGACCCTTTTTTCGGGTGAGGGTGTCTTTTTCCAGCATCAGAATGTCTTCCAGGGCCTTATGGATATTGGTGCTTGCCATTCTCAGATTCAGAGGCCGGGTCAGGTCCATCATTCTTTTCACCATCCGGTCGATCCGGTCCACTTCGGACACCACAACATCGAGATATTCCTGATGTGAGCTGTCTTTGATTTCCTGACGCAGTAGCTGGGCCGACCCGCGGATGCCGCCTAAAGGATTGCGGATTTCATGGGCCATGCCCATGGCGACGGCTCCCAGGTTATTGAGGTGGTCTGCCGGTCTCTGTCGTTCTTCCAGTTCGCGAATCAGGCTCATGTTTTTGATCAGGATGACCACGCCTTGAATAGAATCGTCCGCCTCTAAAAAGGGCGACAGGGTCAGGTTGACCGGGAACCGGGAAGTGGGGGTGTGGCGCATGCCTTGAGCCTCTACATCGTGGTAGCAGGCTCCTGTCGTCAGGACTTGACGGACTTTATCGAGGACATGTTGTTGCCGGGGAAACAGTTCTTCAAGGTTACGGTGGATGAAGGAGTCGCGGGAGCGGTGAAACATATCTTCCACGGTCAGGTTGCTCTCCTGAATAGTCAGCGAGGAGGAAACGAGCAGAACCCCGTCTATGATGGAACAAAAAATATTCTGGTGCAGATGTTCGGGGTCGTTCATCGTGCCCACTCCGGTTTATTTGGAACCCTTGGCCTTTTTGGCTTTTCCCCCTGAGTAAGGACTTTTTTGCTGGGGTTTTTTAGCCGGGGTTGCAGGTTTAGTGGGGGCAGGGCTTTCAGCGGCTCCTGCGGCGGGAGCGTCTGCCGGGGTATCTGCTTTGCCCTGCTTGCTTTCTGATTCCCAGCCCTTCTTGCGTGCTTCGGACGGGTACTCAGAAGTATACCACCCTGAACCTTTAAGAATGAACCCGGATGCGGAGACCAGACGACGGACTTTTCCGTTATCTTTGTCGTCACAACCCAGGCCATTACAGGTCTTTAAAGGTTTTGCGGAAATCGCCTGCATGGCCTCAAATTGGGCTCCGCATTTATCGCATTCGTATTCGTAAATCGGCATAACTCAAAATCTCCAGCGATTGCTGACAAGTATTTTGTCAGAAACTTATAAAATTCGAAACTGAAATGGCAGGGTCTTATTTTCCGGAAAAGCAACCGTGTTAAACCCGGGTGAGCCATTCCTGGAATTTGGGATGGGCACCGCGAACCACTTCAAAAAATGTTTTCTGTACCTGTTCGGTGATGGGGCCTCTTTTGCCCGATCCGATGACACGGTTGTCCACCTCGCGGACAGGTGTGACCTCGGCGGCGGTTCCGGATAGAAAGACCTCTTCGGCGATATAGAGCTCATCGCGGGTGATGATTCTCTCTTCCAGGGCGATGCCCAGATGATCACAGATTTCGATTACCGTGTTGCGGGTGATTCCATCCAGATTGGAGCAGGATAAATCCGGGGTGTGTAATTTCCCCTTGGAATAGATGAAAATATTTTCTCCCGATCCTTCTGAAACGTAGCCTGAGGGATCGAGAAGAATCGCCTCGTCGTAGCCGTCTCGAACGGCCTCTGCCTTGGCCAGGATAGAGTTGATGTAGTAACCGCAGGCTTTGGCTTTGGTCATGGTGACATTGACATGGTGCCGTGTGAAGGAAGACAGGCGGACACGGATGCCCTTGTCCAGGCCATCTTCTCCCAGATAGGTGCCCCAGGGCCAGGCCGCGATAGCGCAACGGACATCGACTCCTTTCGGGTTGAGTCCCATTTTGTTATCGCCCAGAAATATGATGGGTCGGATGTAGCATTCCTCCAGCTTATTTTCCCTGACGACACTGAGTGTCGCGTCAAAAAGGTCCTTGTTGGAAAAAGGCACCTCAATACCGAGAATGATGGCAGACTGAAACAGCCGGTCGATATGTTCCTGCAGGCGGAAAATGGCCGATCCGTTATTTTTGGAATTGTAGCAACGAATGCCTTCGAAAACCCCGAACCCGTAATGCAGGGTATGGGTGAGGACATGGACATTGGCTTCGTGCCAGGGGATCATTTTCCCATCCATCCAGATTTTTTCAGATTTTTCCAAGAGAGCCTCTTTATGGAGCAGTATTTGTCAATTTAGGGATAAAACAGGTTAAGGTTAGATATTATTGGGCCTTAGGTATAAAATCAAGCCAAATAAATGCATTGACATGTTAATATGGGTTTGTTAATTTCACCACCTTGCTTTTGAATTAAGAAGGGGCCGCTAGCTCAGTTGGTAGAGCACTTGACTTTTAATCAAGTGGTCGAAGGTTCGATCCCTTCGCGGCTCATTTCTTTTTCCCTTATAAAATTGGAAGTCCCCATCGTCTAGCCTGGCCCAGGACACCGGCCTTTCACGCCGGCGACGCGGGTTCGAATCCCGCTGGGGACGCCAGTTTTCTTCTTACCTCCTTGATTATTCTAAAGGTTTCTCTTTAGTAAATCTCGACTTTAGCCAGCTAGTACACAAACCAATCAAATGAGCACATAAAAACGTGGGAAGACCAGTTGTTCTCGCCAAGAAACTCCTTCGGATTTACCCTTATTTCTAAATGAGAAAAGCTCAAAACCCGTTCTGCACATAAAGCATTTACCTGTTCCAGTTTATGGGAGGCCCGTGTTGTAATAATCTTTTTTGTGTTAAGAGCCTAAGGTTAAGACAAGGGATAAAAAAAGAGAATTTTAGTATGAGCTGTTATCCATTATAATGTAACCTTGAAACGGTCTGCGAAACGGTCTGTACAGGAAATATTGTCCGGTCTTCATGTTATTTAATTCGTACGAATTTATTTTTCTCTTTCTGCCTCTCACCCTTCTGGTTTTTCACTGGACTGGCAGGCAAGGCCATCATCGGATGGCCATTGCATGGTTAGTGGGCGCGTCATTATTTTTCTATGGCTGGTGGAACCCGGCCTATCTTGGCCTGATACTGTTCTCCATCCTACTCAATTACGGGGTAGGAGTATCACTTGGAGACGTACCAAATAGTTCGCGTAAAAAACCTCTGCTGATCCTTGGTATTACTGTTAACCTTGGATTGCTGGGCTATTACAAGTATGCCAACTTCTTTATTGAAAATTTCAATTTACTTGCAGGCGCAGACATATTCCTACATGAGATCGTTCTTCCATTAGCTATTTCCTTCTTTACCTTTCAACAAATCACCTATCTGGTCGATGTCTATAGGGGCGAGGTCAGGGACTACAGCTTTCTCCACTATTGCCTCTTTGTAACTTTTTTCCCACAGCTAATCGCAGGACCTATCGTTCGCTATAAGGAGATGTTGCCACAGTTTGCGTTAGATGCTGTCTACCGCTTACGCGCAGAACACCTCGCTGCCGGCTTCACCATTTTTGCAATAGGTTTGTTCAAGAAGGTGGTTCTGGCAGATGGTGTTGCTGTTTATGCAACACCCATGTTTGAAGCTGCCGAGATGGGTGTGGCTCTGACCTTTTTCGAGGCCTGGGGAGGGGTACTAGCCTTTAGCTTTCAACTTTATTTTGATTTTTCCGGCTATTCGGATATGGCAATTGGACTTGCACGAATGTTTGGTATTCGCCTTCCACTTAATTTTAACTCCCCTTACAAGGCAACCTCCATCATTGACTTCTGGCGACGATGGCATATTACCCTGTCTCGTTTTTTACGCGATTCCCTCTATATTCCCCTTGGCGGCAATCGTAAAAGCGAATCCCGCCGCCTTATCAATTTGATGATAACGATGTTGCTCGGTGGTCTTTGGCATGGAGCAGGGGGAACATTTATACTGTGGGGCGGACTTCATGGATTGTATCTGGTGGTCAATCATGGGTGGCGGAAACTATTCAGGAATAGAAGAAGAACAAAATCAGGCGGCTACATTGGGTGGGCCATTACCATGTTGGCTGTGGTGGTGGCATGGGTGCCTTTTCGTTCTGAAAGTGTGAACGGGGCAAGTAATATGTTAGCAGCAATGGCAGGGGTACACGAAATATCCTTGTCCATTTCATTGATAGGCAGACTAGGTAATGCAGAACAGTGGTTAGTGGATCAGGGTGTCGTCTTCAGGGGCATATACCCTAATAACATTATTGGAGTTGATCCTAGGTCAGCTTTTTTATGGGTTATTTTCTTGTTCTTTGTTGCGACGCTTTTGCCTAACACCCAGCAAATTATGCGTCGCTACCGCCCTGCCATTGAGACCTACAAAGATGAGATTGCCTGCTTGCGCTACCGATGGATGGAATGGCGTCCCACACTACCATGGGCGTTGTTCACAGCTGTAGTATTCACCCTTGCAGTACTTGGGCTGACACGTGTCAGCGAGTTTCTTTATTTCCAATTTTAGCTTTAAATATTCGATGCGACACACGCTTTTCTCGAGCTATCTAAAAGCTATTGCATGGCTAATTCCCATAAGCCTTATGACGGTGTTCGCTTTCAACCGTTTTATGGACCCATTCGATATTTTTGATGGACCACGTATTGAGGGAATCAATGCCAACAAACCCCATTTTTTATCACATCTCCGAATGTCAAAGGCAATTGCTGTGCAAAGGTTAAAGCCAACAGCAATCATTCTTGGCACGTCTCGTGCCGAAGCTGGGATTGATCCACTGCACCCTGGCTGGAGTGATCATCCTGTCTACAACCTTGCCATATCTAGTGCCAATATCTATGAGATATTTCGCTACTTGCAGCATGCGCAGGCCGTTCAGCCACTGAAGCAGGTAGTGCTGATGCTAGACTTTTTTATGTTTAACGCTGTCTCCCAAGACGATAAACAAGATTTTGATGAACGTCGGTTGGCAGTAGATGTGGAGGGATATCCGCAGGGTAGCAATTACGATATCTTCTCTTCTATTGCATCCCTGGATGCATTCAGAAGTAGCATAGACACTTTTTTCAAACAGAGTAAAACTAGTGACTACTTCCCCAATGGAATGAGCAATAATACTGAAAAATACAATGTCATCCAGGGGAAAGGTGGACACCACTACGAATTCATATTTAGTGAAAATTGCTACCTCAACAATTTGTATAACAACTTTAATTTCGCAACAGCAAAACGAGACCTCTGGCAGGTTTACCGACAGCTCATCGCTATGGTTTACCAACAGAAGCTAGGCCTTCATATTGTTATATCCCCCTCGCATGCCCGCCAGTTTGAAGCCATAGCTGTGAAGGGTCTTTGGCAAACCTTTGAGCAATGGAAACTCCAGCTGGTACAAATCAATGAACAAGAGGCTGCCAAATCAGGTGAAGAGCTACTTCCAATTTGGGATTTTTCGGGCTACAATTCATACACGACAGAGAAAGTACCTCCGCTTGGCGATGCTAATACCGAAATGCAGTGGTACTGGGAATCTAGCCATTACAAAAAAGAGTTAGGGGACTTGGTATTGGATCGTGTTTTTGGTCATCAAGAACCAGGGCGAACAGTCCACCCTGACTTTGGTACTCTCATCACTTCAGAGAATATCGAACTCCACCTGCGACAAGTTCGTAATGATCGGCAGAAATGGCGAACCTCTTTTCCTGAAGATGCTCAAGAGATTGAACGATTAGGTAGGGCAATAGATATATCAAAAATCATTCAAAAAAGGTAGGCCATAGCTTCACCTTTGTTTTTTTTTGAATATCAGTGATGGATAGCATTTTTTAATGCTATCTCATTTTTGCAATGGAGCTATTGTGCAGGCTCAATCCTTGAAAACACCTGATGCATTTGCAATTGATTTCGACAAGGTTTTTTTGTTTACTGTTAGGCAGTTATTGGCAGGCATATAGCGTTTTTTCAGGCTAAGATTTTTCATGGACACACTATTCTGGTTTTTTTCAAAATTGCTTTGGTGGATTTTTTCCCCAAGCAGGATATTGCTGTTTCTTTTGGCTCTTGGTACGGTTCTTCTTTGGACAAAAAAAAACATTGCTGGACGCTGGTTGCTTTCAGTGGCAGTGGTAGTTATTTTTGTGCTTTCTTTCAGGCCATTTGGGCAGGGGCTTTTGTTCGTTCTGGAAAGCCGATTTTCACATTCTTTGAAGTTGCCGGAAGAATTGGATGGAGTTGTTGTTTTAGCGGGCTCTGAAAATAGTACAATTTCTAAAACCTGGGGCCAGCCATCTCTAAACGGGAGTTCTGAACGTCTAATAACATTTATATCCTTGGCGAAGCGTTACCCGGAGGCAAAGCTTCTGTTTGTAGGCGGGGTTGGATCGGTTGACAGTCAGGTGCCAACACCTGAAGGGACTGCGCGCATGATCTTTGAGCAGGTGGGATTAGACGCAAGTCGGGTGATTTTTGAATCTAAGTCACACAACACGTTTCAGGGTGGAGTGGCAAGTTATGAGTTGATCAAACCAAAGGCTGGTGAAAAATGGGTTCTCATTACCTCTGCATTTCATATGCCGAGGTCTGTTGGTGTTTATAGGCAGGCCGGTTGGGAAGTCATTCCGTATCCGGTGGACTTTGGATATGATGATCAGCTAAGATTCGATTTTAGTTTGGGTCATATGGCAGTTTTTTCCCGTGCCTTGCATGAATGGATAGGCGTTTTTGTTTACGGGTTGACGGGAAAAACAACTGAATTATTTCCGGGCCCAAAATAAAGAAGTGGGCTGAATGAATCTGTCTGTATAACTTTGATGAAATATTTCAAGCTATAAGGATGAAACCAGAAATCCGAGTTTTTCAGAACCGAGAGAAGCTGGCAATAGCAGTTGCAAAAGATTGGAAAGAAGGGGCTCAGCAAGCTACTCGGTCGGGGAATAAGTTTAGTGTCGCACTTTGCGGTGGTAGTACCCCTACAGTGGTATATCGGTGTTTGGCCGGTGAAGAGTTCCGACAGTCTATCCCTTGGAGCTCAGTTCACCTGTTTTGGGGTGACGAGCGATGTGTTCCTCCTGAAGATATGGAAAGCAATTTCCGGATGGCTCAAGAATTATTGATCGATCATGTCTCTATTCCAGAGAAAAATATTAACCGTATTAAAGGCGAGGCCGACCCCATAACTGAAGCTGTTCAGTATGGAGAAAAGATGCGGGGCCATTTTGGGTCAGGTGAGAAAGGTATTCCCTCTTTTGACTGGGTTATTCTTGGTTTGGGGCTCGATGGTCATACGGCATCTATTTTTCCCCACGCAAACTCTTCTTATCGAGACCTTGGTCTTTGTGCGGTAACGGCTCATCCTGAGAGTGGTCAAAAAAGAATAACTATGACTCCGAAAATTTTTAACCAGGCGTTACGGGTCACGTTTTTGGTTACTGGTAAAGAAAAGGCTTCTATTGTTAAAGATATTATTGGAGAAGATGTGTGTGCGGAAAATTATCCCGCTAAACAGGTGAGCCCTGTTGGGGGAATATTGCAGTGGTGGGTCGATGAAGAGGCCTATTCAGCTTTAAGGTGAGAAAAAGCATTGCGGGTTTCCCCGCCCCCATCAACCTATATTCATTTGGGAAAAAGATTCGTTTTGATGATTTGAGTGCTACTTTTTTTATGTTTCCCTAAGAACTTAAAATAAATGGGTGCTGACGATAAGTTTTAGCGAAAACGAGAAACGTTCCTAAACGGATAAAAGTGACTATTTACTTGCTGGAAAAACTTAAAAGGGACTCAATTAACTCTCCGGCTAAACTCCCCATCTTCATACTATTTTGTCTCGTTAGTGTTTATCTTGTTTTTTTTCTTATAGCTTTGTATGGGCATGTAAACGAAACTGGAATTGTTGAGGGCAAGGTTCGATCTGTTATCTTGCAGTTAGAGGGTGATCAAAAAAAATCAGCTTTGAAAAATGTTGCGCGAATTCAAGCGATGAAAACAATAGCGAAACCAAGATTTCTGGAGCCAACCAGTGTTTATCATTCCCTTTTAGGGCCACGACAGCCCTTTCCAAAAATAAATGGAGAGCTGAAAGATGCTATTGCCGATAAAAAGGATAAGTTGCAAGGGGTTGATCTCGCTGGAGCCGAACTGGTTGGAATTCAGTTGAACCACTCCAATCTCCAGCAAGCTGATCTTAGTGGGTCTAACCTCAGTCGAGCTCATCTCCAGTGGGCAGATATGGGGAGGGCCAACCTCGAAAGAGCCATACTCGTTAGGGCTAAACTTGATCATGCTAATATCAGGCAAGCAGTACTTTATAGGGCTGACCTTGCTGGTGCCAGCCTGACAGGGGCAGACTTGAGTGAGGCTGATCTCTCACATGCCAACCTTGCTGAATCTGATTTGCGTGCGGCCAATTTGAAGCGAGTTGACTTGAGCGATGCAAATTTAGATAGGGCGGTCCTGGACCAGGCTGGTCTGACGGGTGCTGACTTAAGGCGGGCTACTTTCAATCAGACGAGTTTTAGGGGAGCGGATCTAACTGGGGCGGACCTCCATGGGGTGTATTTTTATAATAACTCCGCTTTTGGCCCGGCCAATTTTGATCAAGCTACATTGAAGGGAGTAGATCTTGGGAGTAGTTTTCTTGCTGGAGCAAGCTTTAGAAAAGCCAATCTCAGTCAGGCAGATTTGAGTCGTGCAAACTTGAACAATGCCGACTTTCAAGGGGCAAACCTTCTGGGAGCTAATTTGAAGCAGTCTGGTAGCACAGGGACCAATTATAACGGGGCAGATCTAAGGGGAGCGGACCTAAGCCAAGCTGGATTCGCCAAAGTTGATTTGAGCGCAAGTAACCTTAGCGGAGCTGATCTTAGGGGGGGGACATTTAGGAGCCTAAACTTTGGTACGGCAAACCTGATGGAGGCCAACTTATTTGAGGCAAATTTAGATAGGGCCGATCTCAGCAAGGTGAAAAACCTTACCTGTGAGCAAATCAAGGGGGCTTTTTTTGGAGAAGGAACTCAGTGGCCAGACAACCTCCGGTTAATTTTGGGGTCGGGAGCAACCTATCATTGTGAGGACCTTGGGGTTCATCCTTAATTATGTTTGAAATTTTAGAGACAGGAATTAAAAACTCCAGGAATGTGCTCCGATATTTTTTTAGACCCGGTGCCATTAAGGAATTGGAGACCATTTTGAGCCAACGTCAAAGGGGCCAAAATAAGTGCGCTGTGTATTTTGTGGATCAGTTTTTCGAGAAGAATGCAGGAAGTTTGGGGTGTTTCGCTCAGTCCGAGGACGATAAGGTGATATTTGTTGACTCTCAAAATGAGCCGACTACAGACTATGTGAACCTGAAAGTTGCCAAACTGTTGGAAGAGGGAATAAGTGATCCTTTTGCCGTGATTGGAATTGGCGGAGGAACCACCTTGGATATCGCTAAAGCTGTTTCCAACCTTTTGACCAATGGGGGGAAAGCCGAGGATTATCAAGGGTGGGATCTGGTAAAAGTTCCGGGGGTTTATAAGGTGGGTATTCCCACAATATCGGGCACGGGTGCTGAGGCTACTCGTACTTGTGTTCTGACCAATAAGGAAAAAGGTTTGAAATTGGGAATGAACAGTGATCATACCGTCTTTGATCAACTCATCCTTGACCCTGATTTAACTGAAACCGTACCCAGCGACCAATATTTCTATACTGGAATGGATGCTTATATTCATTGCATGGAAGTTTTGAGTGGGCATTACCGAAACGTTGTGGGAGACGCATTTTCCGACCAGGCAATCAAATTTTGCCGGGAGGTTTTTTTGAGCGATGAGATAAAAAGCGCACGGAACCGGGAAAAGCTAATGGTGGCATCCTACTTCGGAGGTTGTGCGGTTGGGACTACTTATGTTGGTGTTCTCCATCCCTTTTCGGCAGGGTTATCAGTGGTGCTTGGCATGCACCATGGAATAGCAAATTGTGTGGCCATGACCGCCATGGAGGAATTCTATCCCCGTGAGTTGGAAGAATTCTGGCGAATGGTGGAAAAACAAAATATTCCTGTTCCACGAGGGGTTTGCCGAAATCTTAACGAGGAACAATATGACTTGTTGTATGAAGCCACTATAATTCATGAGAAACCGTTGACCAATGCTTTGGGAGACGACTTTAAGAGTATACTGACAAAAGAGAAAGTTATAGAAATTTTCAGGTCCATGTAAGACATCATGGAATTTAAAATCCATTTCAGTGCTCGCGCGCACACCTATACCAAAGAAGAAGAAGATGCCGTGTTGGAGGCTATGCGAAATGCCAATCCTCTGACTCAAGGGCAAAATCTCCATGAATTTGAAGCAAAGTTGTGCCGGTATATTGGAGGACGTCATGCTTTTGGTGTTTGTAATGCCACGGCGGCACTTGAGTTGGCGGCGCAACTCTGTTGCTTTGACAAGGGAGATGAGGTTGTCATTCCTTCTCATACCTTTACTTCATCCGCTTATCCCTTTGCTAAAAGTGGTGCTCGAATCGTTTGGGCAGACATTGATCCGCATAAGCGTGTGGTCACAGCCCAGACAATTGCGGATAAAGTAACCTCAAAGACCAAAGCCGTAGTTGTCGCCCATCTTTACGGGTACGGGGCTGACATGGCGGAGATTATGGAAATGGCCAAACGGCATAATTTTTTGGTGATAGAAGATGCGGCTCAAGCTTTGGGGGTTGAAGTTGAGGGTAAAATGGCAGGAGCCTATGGTGATTTTGGTGTGCTCTCCTTCCATTCTCATAAAAATATTTCAACTCTTGGTGAGGGAGGTGCGCTTATGGTCAGGGATAAGGAGCTTGCCGCTCTCGTTCCCGGATTGCGGCATAATGGGCATTGTTCCTTTTTGGCCAAACGAAATGACTATTGGATTCCCGCAATGGGGAATGTCGATTTCCCGCAAATAAATGGTCGAGTTTTTTGGCCTAATAATTATTGTATTGGCGAAGTCGAGTGCGCTTTAGGTTTGAAATTACTGGATCGAATAAATGTCATCAATCAAAAAAAGCGTGAACGAGCCATAAGATTTATTGATGCTTTGGCGGACTTCCCGGAGTTAGAGTTCCACCGTGTTCCTTCATCTCGTCATAACTATCATCTTCTTGCCGCTAAGTTGACAAATGGGAAGCGAGATGAGTTTATCAGAAGGATGGCGGGAGATAAAAAAATCCAATGCGTGGTGCAGTATTATCCGCTGAACAGGTATCCGCTATATCAAACAGCCGGTTTTGGAGATGCCGATTGTCCCAACGCAGATAATTTTTTCGATAATATGGTTTCTTTCCCTTTCCATCATAGCCTTTTGGATTCCGATCTTGATTACATATTACAATCTACCCAGGACGTCTTGAAAGAGTTGCGAGCTTAAAATGAATACGGCCATTGTTATTCCAGCTGTTAAAAAAAACGTTGCATTCACCGATGATCTGGTGAAAAAACTGGCCGGGACAAGTTTGATACAGCGAGCCATTGACAGGGCAAGGAGGCTTGTTCCGGGGGAGCATATTTATGTTGTCACAGACTCTGAGGAAATCTGTCTCATATGCAAAAGAAACAGCATTCAATACAGCTATAAAAAAAAACTGAGATTAAAAACCCAGAATACGGTTGAAAGCCTGGGTTTTCTTTTTCCCCAGCTTTCAGCGCAATATAAAGAATTGATACTGCTCTCCCCATATGTGCCGCTACTAGAAGAACGAGATATCCAAAAAGCTCTGCGGAAATACAAATCTCTCCGAGATACCAAATTTTTAATTCCGGTAAAGCGGGAAATTTCCCGCGCATTCAAAACAAGCAAAAGAAATTTTCACGAGTTTTTGACAGAGGATTCTGAGCCAGAGCTTCTTATAGAGTCTCAAGCATTCAAAATTATTTCAACCTCCCTCGCCCAGAGAGGATTTGGAGCGGGCAAAGTAAAGCCTGTGACATATGAAATCAGCCCTGACTTGATAGAGATAAGAAGCTATCAGGACTGGTGGGTTTGCGAGAAACTCCTCAAAAGAAAGCGGATTGTTTTCAGGGTCAGGGGGGATGAGCAAATTGGCATGGGTCATATTTATAGAGCCCTTACCCTTGCTCACGAGATCACCGATCATGAGGTTTATTTTGTGTGTGACGAAAAATCCCGCGATGCCGTGACCCGCTTGGCCGGGGGGGATTATTGGCTTGAAGTGTACAACCAAAAAGAAATAACAGAACGTGTTATTGATTTAAAGCCCGACCTTGTCATTAATGACATCCTTAAAACAAACCGGGGCTATATCCTGAAAATTCGCAAACTGGGTATCAAGGTAATCAATTTTGAGGATTTGGGGTCCGGTGCCTGTCATGCTGATTTAACCATTAATGAATTGTATGACAAGCCGGAAATCGAGGGGAAAAATATTCTCTGGGGGCAGAAATATTTTTTTCTGCGGGAGGAATTCAATGAGGCTCGGCCCAATCGATTTAAAAAGAAAGTGGATACCATTTTGGTGACTTTTGGGGCCGCAGATCCCAGCGATTTTACACGAAAAATTTTTAGAACGATATCCGGTTATTGTGCTGACAAGAAGATTAAAATTTTTCTTGTTACAGGGGGTGGCTATTCCCATATCAAGGAATTGGAAAATGAAATCAAGTCTCTTCCCAAAGAGCAGGCAGAATACATCCATGTTACAGGAGTAATGTCTCATATTATGGAACAGGCTCAAATTGCTATTGCCGCAAACGGAAGAACCACTTACGAATTGGCTCATATGAATATACCTTCCATTGTCTTGAGTCACCATGAAAGGGAGAAAATGCACTCGTTTGCAAGGCCGGAAAGAGGGTTTGTCCCGCTGGGTCTTTATAAAGGTGGAGACACCGAGGCCAAACTTTTTAAAGCCTTTAAAAAAATGGTTGAGGATACCCATTACCGTAGGACACTTTTTGATCGTATTAAGCCGTTTCGGTTCCAAAAAAACAAGGACAAGGTGTTGAGGCTTATTGAAAGTATTCTAGATAGCTAAAGCAGGCTCCTGCGCTCGACTCGTTTCTTTTCGGCACAATATTAGTAACTTGGGTCAATAGGAGCTTGGCCCTGCTCCTAAGACCCCAATTTAGAGCTACGAATGACTGACAAATTTATCGCCATTGTTCAAGCGCGGATGGGCTCCAGCCGGCTACCCAATAAAAGTATGCTTCATTTGAAGGGTTGCCCTGTAATTGAGTGGGTATTTCGCAGGGCGAGCCAGGCACGCGAAATCCACGGACTGGTCTTTGCTATCCCGCAAACAGAAGAGAATGATCCCCTAGCTTATTATTTGACGACTCTTGGTGCCAATATCTTCCGAGGAAGCGAAGTGGACCTGATAGAAAGGTTCTATGAGGCTGCCCAAAAATGGAAGGCAACAAATGTTATAAGAATATCTGCGGACTGTCCTTTTATTTCCAGTTCAGAAATAGATCATTTGATTACTTTTTTTAAGTCGGGTCACTACGATTACGCTTACAATAATGTGCCGGTTAATAATCGATATCCGGATGGCATAGGTGCTGAGATCATGCCCTTTGCAATTCTTGAAAGATTGCATAAGGAGGCGAAGGAGCCTTATGACAGAGAGCATGTGTCTACCTATATTCGGTCTCGCCCCGAAATGTTCAATATAGGTACCTTTGACCCTATAGACAAACGTCTTCATTACCCTGAAATAAGGGTGGATTTGGATACTCCCCAAGACTATGAAAAGCTGTTGAGGCTGGATGTGAACCTAGAGATGGAGGCTCACGAAATTGTTGAAGCCGCGCAAGCTTTTAAGAAGAGCGAGAGTGCCAATAAACCTTGAATACTCAAAAAAACACATTTATTCAGTAAAATGTTTTTAGCCAAAAGAAAATTATTTGCTATTGCAATAGATGACTTGGGTCATGAAAATAAATGACAAACCTTTTTAATTTTGCACTCATCAACAAGCTTCAAATCGTCAGGCCAATTATTATTGCAGAAGCGGGAGTCAACCATGAAGGCAACATGGATTTGGCCAAGAGATTGATTGATGAAGCAAAAGAAGGGGGTGCCGATGCTATTAAGTTTCAAACCTATAAAGCGGATACTCTCGTCTCAAAAAATTCTCCGGCATATTGGGACCTCGGCAAAGAACCTACCAAGAGCCAGTATGAACTGTTCAGGAAATACGATAAATTCTGGAAAGATGAATTTGTAGCACTAAAAAATTATTGTGATAAGGCGAATATAGAATTCCTGAGTACTCCTTTTGATTTGGAATCTGCCGGGTTTTTGAATGATTTGATGGATGTGTTCAAGATTTCCTCTTCTGATATTACTAATAAACCATTCATTCAATATATTTGCGAATTTGGGAAGCCCATTATTCTTTCAACAGGGGCATCTAATTTGGATGAAATCAAAGAAGCTACTGAATGGGTCGAGTCAAGAGGTAATCCGCTGGCACTGCTTCACTGCATCCTTAATTACCCCACTCGGGATGAAGACGCCAACCTTGCGATGATTCAGGATATGAAGAAACACTTTCCCAAATACCCCGTTGGTTATTCAGACCACACCTTGCCCGGAGATATGAAGAATCTCGAGATAGCCGTTCTTTTAGGAGCATCTATTATTGAAAAACATTTTACTCACGACAAAACCCTTCCCGGAAATGATCATTATCATGCAATGGATAAGGAAGACCTTAAGAAATTTAAGGCTAATCTTGATAGTTTTTTTCAACTACTGGGAGATCACGAGAAGCATTCCATTGTTACCGAAGAAGCGGCAAGAACCAATGCGCGTCGAAGCCTGGTTGCGAAACGTGAAATTAAAGCCGGTCAACAGATAAGCTTTGAGGATATTACCTGGAAGCGTCCGGGTACGGGTATCAGCCCCAAGGAGATTGAGAAAGTTCTAAAATATAAGGCCGCGAAGGATATTGCTCCAGACAGTATTTTTCAATGGAGCGATCTGGTTCAAGATTGATCCGAGGCCGGCAAAGTTCCCCTGGCAATAGGAAAGTTGAGGGATGTCCGTAAAAATAACATATATTTATTCTGCTTGTGTCCTTCTTGAGACTCAAGATGTGAAAATATTGTGTGACCCCTGGTTTTCAGATGGGGCGTACGATGGCAGTTGGTACCACTATCCTAGAATGGAAAACCCGGTTGAGACAATTGGCCGGGCAGACCTCATTTATATTTCACATATCCACCCAGACCATTATGATCCAAAATTTTTAAAACTCTATCTGAAGAAGTACCCGGAAACGAAAATTATAGTTGCCCCTTTTGAGAAAAATATGCTTGCCAAAAGAATGGGCATCGACCAAATCCCGCACGAGATCGTTTCAGAATCCTCTATTGGGGGAACTCGGCTTTCACTCATACCAAATGAACGGGCATGGTTTGATGTGGACAGCGCGTTGGTCCTCCAGCATAACGGACACTCGGTGGTGAACATGAATGACAACTTTTTCAATGAGAGCCAGATTAACCGAATCAATGAAATTGCCCCATCAATTCAAATAGCGCTTCTTCCTTATGCTGGGGCCGGCCCCTATCCACATACTTACTACGACATTGGTCCAACGCTGATAGAAAAAGCTTCGCTGAAAAGGCAACAATTCTTCGACAGGTACTTGCAACTTCGTGATGCGCTTGAGCCCGAAGCTACGATTCCGTTTGCTGGAAAATATTATCTTGGAGGCCACTTGCATAATCTCAACCCCTACCGGGGGGTCTCTGATGCTGTTGAAGTAAGCGGGTTCGACTCAACCGCCATGATTCTACAGGATGGAGGAAATGCCTGGGTCGATACCAAATCTCTTCAACCCAGTGCTGTGCGAAGTGATCCTTACGATGTTAAAGAATTAGAGGCCTTTACTTTGGGTTTAAGTGAAAAGCCAATGCATTATGAGGTCTTTTTTAACGATTTGGATGTTTTAAGTATTCCGTTTAGCGAGATGTTGTCCACGGCATATAAAAATGCGGTCAAAAAATTTACCTATCAGGAAGATTACTGGTTTTGTCTGAAGTTGCAGGAAGAATGGTTCGTGATGAATTGTAACGCAGAAAACCCTGCTTGCAGGATTGAAGAAAAATCTCCCCAGATGGCTCCCCGGTCTGAAATATATATCGACTTGAAATATCTCTATGGTCTCTTGACAGGCACCTATCACTGGAGCAATGCAGAAGTGGGTTCTCAATTCATGACAAGGCGCTACCCGGATGTATTTAATGAAGAAGTGCAGAATTACCTCAATTTCCTCCATTTATAGCCGTTAAAATCACAATACACGGTATAATTTGGAGGTATTAATGTGGGGGGTTTTGGTTAAGACCAACCCTGGTACTCTTGATATATTAGTGTCTGTCAGGGTTTGTAGTCAGGTATGATATAATCCTTAATCGTAAGCTTTTCTGGCTGATTTTCTCTGCCAAGCCTTATTTTTTAAGCTATGTTTGACCTATGAACATTTTTGAGTGGCTGAAAACTGTAAAAAAACATTTTATATTTGAACCCGGATACTTCAGGTTATCCGGAAATCCACTCGTCTATTTTTTGCGGCAGGGGAATATTGTTGCTCACTTTATCGACCGCGTAAAATTCAGAGTATTCCCTAAGTTTTGTATTACGCCTCGCTTTCCTACCCATATTGATATTGAATCCGCCAGCAATTGTCAGATGAAATGTCCCATGTGTTACACGACTTATCTGGAGCCTGGGAAGAAAGGGATCATGAAATTTGATCTTTATAAAAGAATTATTGATCAGGCCATCGAGGGGAAATCCTACTCAGTGAAAATTAGCTGGCGGGGGGAACCTCTGTTGAATAACCGGATTCTTGATATGGTCAAATATGCGAAAGAGTCTGGGGTCAAAGAGGTGGCAATGTTGTCAAATGGTGAATTGCTGACCTCAGAGCTGGCAGAGCAACTTGTGGATGCGGGTTTGGATTGGATCAGTTTTTCTGCAGATGGGCTAGGGGAGGTTTATGAAAAAATCCGGGCTCCGGCAAAATTTCATGAAACTGTAGATAAAGTTGCTCACATGAAAAATTATCGCGATAAAAGGGGTTTGAAAAAACCTTTGATACGAGTTCAATCCATTTTGTCTGCTATCAAAAATGATCCAGATGCCTTTTTAGAAGCGTGGGAGAATATCGCTGACCGCGTCAACTGTATTGCCGATGAAGCACGCGATTTGGAACTCATGGAAATGAATCATGACCCAGAGTACTTATGCCCCACCCCCTGGGCAAGAATGACAATTGCACATGATGGAAAGGTGCATCAATGCAAGGTTGATTATGACAGAAAAAAGGTCATGGGAGATGCTAACGAGCAAAGCCTTTATGAAATATGGCATGGAGAAAATTTCAATTCGCTGAGAAATGCTTTCAAGAAGCAAACGGCACTAAAAAATTACGCCGCCTGCAATCTCTGTACAGACAATGTGCTGACGGAAGAGCGGTCAGTGCAGGTGAATGGGAAGGAATTGAGCCTGGGGAAATTTAAGGGCGTTCATGATGTGGTACACGAGGGGCAGGTCATGTCACAAGTCAGGAGACGATCTAAAGTTCTTCCAGACGTGGATAAAGTGCCCTTATAGTGGTCAAGTGAAACCTGGGGGATTTGGGGGTTTTTACACTATTACGGACTTATGGTTTTATTGCAGTAGTTTGGCCCGAAACTTGAGTATTTCAAAAATCTGGAGATTCTTTTTTTAATCTGACTCAGCGCAAGAATTTCCTGTGGGAGAAAATAACAATGTCATTTGAAAATTTCAAAGTGATGTTCGTTTTCGTCAATGATCGATTTCGAACCTTCATACCAATTAATATTTCCTATCTTTCTGCAGCTCTAAAAGAAGCAGGTTTTTCTACCTGTCTTTTTGACACTTCTTTTTATGCGGAGCAGGAAGGTGTTGAGCTTGAAAAGAAAAAGGAAGAAGCGGGTATCTTTATGTCCGTGGATTATGAATCCATTGGAGTACGCCTGAAGGACGATGACTTGTTTCAAGACCTTTTAGATGCTGTAGAAAATGAAAAACCCCGGCTGATTGCTTTTAGTATTTTTTCTCAGGCAAAGTTTCAGAACTTTGATTTGGCCAATGCCATTAAGGAAAAATTTTCGGATATTCCAATTATAATGGGAGGCATCCACGTTAACGTTGAGCCAGAGGAAGTTTTTAAATTGAGCAAAACGGATTACTTGTGCCTTGGTGAAGGAGAGGAGGCCTTGGTAGAGTTGGCTAAATGCCTGGCTACAGGGGGAGACACTG
>Ga0209658_1000106_pt1 | contig 69026 bp, 55 predicted proteins | sample SaaInlV_150m_DNA_6_FD_184656 | JGI IMG/M metagenome (GOLD analysis project Ga0209658, IMG submission 184656) | Marine microbial communities from expanding oxygen minimum zones in the Saanich Inlet - SI037_S4LV_150m_DNA (SPAdes) (version 2) | ecosystem: Environmental > Aquatic > Marine >...
GGGGAGAGCAGAGTATGAACTGGGATATCACCCGGTCCCTGCAACAGATTCAATACTACTCTTCCTACGGGATGGGGCACGGGATTCTGGACTTTTTATTGTTACCGATCAACCTGACGTTTTTCGGCCAGCCTCATTCCTTAAAGTTCGATGGTCAGATCGGCATTCTTTATTTCCTTCTTCTGCCCGCACTGTTTGGCCTTCGGCGTCAGTCAATGCCCATGGTCGTCACGTTTTTGATATTCACAGTGTTCTGGTTTACGCAAACTCAGCAGGCTCGCTTACTGGCAACCCCTTTCGCCTTTCTTGCCATTTTGTCGATCAAGGGATTGGAGCAATGGTTGCAATCGGGAGGGATCGAGGAAAAAGGGAAAAACTTTTTGCTCACAGTCCTTCTGCTTGGGCTCATATTCAACACTTCCCTGATCGCAAAAAGCTGGGCTCAGGTTCAACCCTTGCCCTATATCCTGCAGAAAGAAAGCAGGGAGCCCTATCTGATGAGGCAAATCAAGTCTTACCCGGTTTACCTTTCGGCCAATCATCTTCTCGGGCAAGATGAAAAAATATTATTAGTCTATATGAGAAATTTTGGGTTTCTCATGGATAAACCTTTTTTCAGCGATTCTATTTTTGAAGCCCACACCCTGACAAAAATCATCGATGAAGAGGTTTATGCGAAAGCTATCATCGTAAGGCTGAAGTCCATGGGTATTACCCACATCCTGTTCAACCACAAATTTGTTTTGGGGGAAGGTTCCGCTCTTACCGTGGGGGAGAGGGCAATCCTGAAAAATTTTCTAAACCTGCACGCGCAACGCGTATTGGTAAAAAACGAGTTCTTCCTGTACCGCTTTATGCTAGACTCGGATCTTGGAGATCCAAATAAAAACTCAAGCCTTATACCCATTCCCCTCAATCATTGAGGCGTGGTTATCAGGCTTTTATATTTGAAGGATAAAGCAATATGGAACGGCTTCTCGGCAAAAACATACTGATCGTTATTCCCAAAGACTACTACATGGAGGCCGAACTGGATCCTGTTTTAGAATCCATGCAGGCAGAGGGAGCCACCGTTTTAATCGCCTCCAACAAACTGAAAGAAGCTGTTGGAATGAAGGGAGGCATGGTCAATCCGGATGTCCTGATTGTTGATGCGATAGAAGGCATTGTCGGCGACAGCTACGTCTCAGCCGCCAAAGGTGTGCGCCAGATCAAAGGGGTTTTTCACGGGGTCATTATCATAGGGGGAAATGGGGCCCGGTCCTACCTGTGGAAAGATAAACTGCTGGGGCTCCTGATCAACGACCGCCACCGTTCCCACATGGTAGTTGCGGGTATCGGAAGTGCTGTTCCCTGCCTGGGAAAAGCCGGGCTCCTGCAAAGCCTTGAAACCACCACCGAACCTGGAAATAAAAAAGCCATAGCGGAGCTGGAAATTGCCAAAGCAGTCCTGGTCGATGAAGCAATGACCACCGCCAACCGTATTTTCACAGTACGGGATGCAAGCGGCATTCCCGCTTTTCTTGACCCGTTTATCGAAGCCGTAGCACAAACCCCTCTAAAATAACCCGGCGAGCCGCCGGGGGCAGCTCTGCATTGCCCGTAAGGCTGGCAGAGTACTCAAGCGCAATACTGTATAACTTTCCTGACTTTTGGATAAGACCCTGCAGGTGGGAAATCACCCCAGCCCTCTTTAGGAAAGAGGGCGCAAAACCAACCCCCCTAGCCCCCTTGTCAGGGGAGAACTGGGCAAGAGCTTGATTGCGCCGAGATGAACCACTGCTCACCAAACAAAGCGGCGGCACTCTGGCCCCACGCCTAGTGGTCAGGCTTGCTGTTCTCTTTCTTTCTGGATTTTGATGATCTTCAAGCGGAGCTTGATTGCGTCATTCAGGCTTTTGACGATGCGGTCGTTGGAGTCCGGGAAATGCAGTTTTTGGTTGAACTCATCCAGTGAGCGGGTTTCAAGCACTTTGGCAAACGCTTCGTCCACAAAAGGCCGAGTCATCTGAACCACACCCTCAAAATAGATCGAAAGCTTTTCGTACTTGTCCCAGTTCTCAAGAAGAAGGTTTTTGATCGTATCCCCGGCAGGCTCCCCGCCCTCCGATGCTCTTCCTGCCGGAGTCGAGGTACCCATGATTTTATAAACATCGATTTTAAATTCGTCTTCCATAATAAACGGCTCCGCCGCAAGCGGACGGAGTATCCTGGTAAAAAGTTATTTTAAAAAGCGCGGCAAGCCACGGAGAATAAAACCCGCTGGCGGGATTTATCCTGCTCTCAAGAAAAAAATTTCCTCAACGGTTAACAATTTTAACAGACTTCATTTCCACTCTTTCATCGGGATTATCCTTGGGATCACGCGGTACACTGACGATCTTGTCGACAACGTCCATTCCCGTAGTCACCTTGCCAAAAGCAGTGTACTGATTGTCCAGGAAATGCGAATCTTTAACAACGATAAAAAACTGGGAACCAGCGCTGTCAGGGTCCTGCGACCGCGCCATAGACAATATTCCCCGGTCATGCGGCGTATCATTGAACTCCGCTTTGATGCTGTAACCTGGCCCACCTGTTCCGTGCATGGAGCGGTCTTCACTCTTGGAGTTGGAGTCTCCGCCTTGAATCATAAAACCGGGAATCACCCGATGGAATGTGGTGCCATCGTAATAGCCATCATTGGCGAGGTCCTTAAAGTTTTTGGCATGCCCCGGTGCTTTATCTTCCAGAAACTCCAGCTCAATGTTTCCAAGTGTCGTCTCTATTACTGCAATTTCATTACTGGCCATCTATACACCTATGAAAAATGGGAAGGAGCAGTATCTTCGTAAAATGGAAGAAACCCAACCTCACCCCTGTTATCGTATTTAAGCGGAAACGTTATACAGAACAACATCCGCCGATTTAATAGCAAAACCCGCCTGAGGAATAACTTAGCGGTTAACAATTTTAACAGACTTCATTTCCACCCTTTCATTAGGGTTGTCCCGGCGGTCACGCGGAGTGCTGACGATTTTATCGACAACATCCATTCCTTTAATCACTCTGCCGAAAGCAGTGTACTGCTTGTCCAGGAAATGCGAGGCTTTCACAACAATGAAAAACTGGGAACCGGCACTGTTGGGGTCCGATGACCGCGCCATAGACAGTATTCCCCGGTCATGCGGCGTGTCATTGAACTCCGCCTTGATGCTGTAACCGGGACCTCCCATTCCGTGCATAGAACGGTCCTCGCTCTTGGAGTTGGAGTCCCCACCTTGAATCATAAAACCGGGAATCACTCGGTGGAACGTGGTGCCATCGTAATAACCCTTATTGGCGAGGTCTTTAAAGTTTTTGGTATGCCCCGGTGCTTTATCTTCCAGAAACTCCAACTCAATGTTTCCAAGTGTCGTTTCTATGACTGCAATTTCATTGGATTGCGCGGCAGTGCCGGTCATCAAGACCACCATCAAACCTGCGACAATGCCTTTAACAAAAAAGTTCATGCAACCTCCAGAAAAAAGGATAATAATCAGATATGTGAAATCGTTTCCCGGTTTTTCTCAAAAACATTTCCGGGGAAAATGATTCAATCAGGGTGAATTTTAAGTCCGGCATTCTATCAGGTTGCCGGGAAAGTCTCAATAATTGTCATGAGGGCATCTCAAAAATTGTCATGACTCTTAAATCCGCTTTCCTCATTTGCAATTACCTTCTGGCCGGACTGGCCCTGGCCTGTCTGGTTTTGAGCGAGATTTATTCTCCCCTGACAGGCCTGATATTCTTTGCTGGCCTGATCCTCTGTTTATCCCTGGAACAATCGGAACGCATCCCATTTAAACCCACAACGCGGATTTTCAACTCCAATTGGGGCTTCTTACTACTGCCTTTTTTATATTTTGCCTTCAACCTGCCCCTGCTAGAATTGGTCGCCGGGTTTCTGGTTTACCTTTTGTTTGCCCGGTTCGTCATTAAAGCGGAGTTCAATGATTATTTATTCGGTTACCTCATAGCCATCGTCTGCCTGCTAATTGGGGCTATTTTCGAACAGGACCTGGCCTTTGGAATGATCTTTCTCGCTTTCAATCTGGTCCTGAGCTGGTGCCTGATTTTTTATACCCTGATATTGGAACAAACCGGGAGCAGTAGCGCAGATTTCAAAAACGCTGGGAAAAACGAGACCCCGGGCTCTGCCTTGCTGAGTTGGACAACAGGGCTGGTTATTCTCAGTTTCACCATGACCGCCGTGATCTTTATCTCTTTTCCCCGGCTCGGCCTGGGTTTCATCTCCCTGAATACCTCCTCTTCTCCGATCACCGGGTTTTCCAGCATCGTCACTTTGGGGGATGTCGGGAAAATCAAGCAGAACCCGGCAGTGGTTATGCGAGTGGAATACACGCAGAACGGGAAAAACTATAAACCCGAATCCCGAATTTTATGGCGCGGGGTGGTGCTGGATCATTTCAACGGCAAGACCTGGACCTCCACCCTGGACACGGAATTTGAAACCCGCAACCGACCCGGAAAAGGGCTCAGCCTTTTTAAGGTGTCCAACCCAAAAGAGGTGGTGCAACAGAATGTGTACCTGGGATCGTTCGATGCCCCTTATTTGTTTACTCACGGAGTACCGCTGTTTATAGACGGCAATTTCATCCATGTGCAGATGGATAAAAATTTCGTGTTTAAAACCGGCGAGTCCCGTGCGGGCCCGAGAAAGTACACGTTGATTTCGGAAATCGCAGATCCCGATATCAGCTACAGCCTCGATATGCCGCATAGCGAGCCTTCACTGTTTCCAGACCGGTTTCTCCAGCTTCCCAGTGTCAATCGCAAAACTCATGACCTGGCCGACCGCTTGACCCAGAATGTCCACACTGACAGGGACCGGGCACAAAATATTTTGCGCCACTTCGCGGATTTCAGATACACGCTGGAAATGGAGAATGACCCAGACAAAACCGCGCTGGATCACTTTTTATTTGAAAGAAAAGCCGGTCATTGTGAATATTTTGCTTCCGCCATGGTGATCCTGCTGAGGTCCGTTGGGGTTCCCGCTCGTCTGGTCAACGGTTTTGTCGGAGTTGAGTGGAACGAATGGGGGAACTACCTGATCATCCGCCAGCAACACGCCCATTCCTGGGTCGAAGCTTTTATTTCGGGGAAAGGCTGGACGGTGTATGACCCGACCCCTCCAGACCCCGCTCTGGTTGCAACGAGTCCTCTCCACCCACTGGCAAAATCCCTGGACTTCCTCAGAATGAGCTGGCAAAGATACATCGTGCGCTATTCCGTACACGACCAGGTACAGGTCGTACAATTTTTCAGAGCAGGAAGCCGTGACCTTCTGCAAAAATTCAAAGGTCTGGGTTCCCTGAACTGGCAAACTCTGGTTGAAGGGATGCAGAAATTCAGCCCGATCATTCTGATTCTGATAGCAATATTTTTCCTCACCCGCAAGCGTCGCAGCTTCTCTCCACGCCAGCCTCTCTGTGTCATTCTTTATCAGGACATGTTGGGGCAATTGAAAAAATCGGGACTGGTAAAAAAGTCGTCATGGACCGCGCGGGAGTTTTTAGAATCCGCTCTGCCGGATGACAAGCGCGATCCGATACGCCGTATCACAGAATTTTATGAAAAACACCGGTTCGGCAATGCCTCCATTCAGCCCTCTGAGGAAAAAGAAATTCGCGGGCTGATCGCAGGCCTTTAGCACAAAACCTGAACCAGTCGGAAAGCGGCCCGAAAATTTTCCATCCTCCTCCGCGTTCGTCTATAATCCCCGGAACAAATATTGGCCTCTGACAGACTACTGATGAAGACCCTCAAAATTTATCCCGCTATTTTCCTGTTTTTTTCGCTGACCTTTCTCATCTATTATCCCGCGATTGAAGGGGATTTCATTTGGGATGACGATGTCTATGTCAGCGAAAACGAACAACTGAGAAGCGGAGAAGGATTAAAAAATATCTGGCTCAAACCCGGGGCTACAGTCCAGTATTACCCCCTGGTGTTTACGAGCTTCTGGCTGGAATACAAGTTATGGGGTGAGGATACTGCCGGGTATCACATCGTTAACATGATATTGCATGCCTCTTCCGCCCTGCTGTTGTGGCGGCTTCTCATTCTTCTTGCGGTTCCCGGCGCAGGGCTTGCCGCTCTGATTTTTTTAATGCATCCCGTAAATGTGGAGTCCGTTGCCTGGATCACCGAGCGTAAAAACGTGCTCTCCGGTTTCTTTTATCTGGCATCACTGACCTTCTATTTGAAGTTTTTACAAATAGCGGATCTATCGTCATCACCAAAGCAAAATGCCCCACAAAATAAAAAGTTATTTTATATCCTGTCGTTCACCTTGTTCCTGCTGGCAATGTTCAGCAAGACCGTCACCGTCACCCTGTCCACCGTCATCCTGCTGATCATCTGGTGGAAAAAAGATGCCATAAAACTCAAAGATATTTTTTTGGTCACGCCCTTCCTGCTGTTAGGACTTATTCTGGTCCGCATAACCATCATCACTGAAAAAGTCGTTGTCAAAACCCATGGCACTGACTGGGATTTTTCTTTCGCGGAACGGTTTATCATCGCGGGCAAGGCTCTGTGGTTCTACCTCTATAAATTGATTTATCCCCTGAACCTGGCTTTCTCTTATCCCAAGTGGTCCATAGACTCAACGGTGGCCAGCAATTATTTGCCTTCCCTCGTCTTCCTGGCCTTGATCATCGGCTTGTGGTGGTTCCGCGACAAGGTCGGCAGGTCCCCACTAACCGCCATTTTGTTTTTCGCCGGAACCCTGTTCCCGGCACTGGGTTTTTTCAGTGTCTACCCTATGCGATATTCTTTTGCCGCCGACCATTTTCAATATCTCGCGTGCATTGGGCCCATTGCATTGTTTTCAGCTTCTTTGACTGCCTTCGCAACTTCCTTGAGCAAAATTAAAGTGCCGACTTATTTCCTGCCTGCCTTTTCCGCATCGCTCCTGCTTGTAATGGGCCTTTTGACCTGGAAGCAAACGCATATTTATGAAAATAAAGAAGTGCTCTGGCGGGACACATTGTCAAAAAATCCCGGTTCGTGGATGGCCCACAACAACCTGGGCAAGGAACTGGAGGACCAGCAGAAATACCAGGAAGCCTTTAGCCATTACCAGGAAGCGTTAGCCATCAACCCAAATGTTTTCGAAGTGCACCACAATCTTGGAAGGACTTACCATAGAAAGGGAGAGTTAAGCCTTGCCGTTTCCGAACTCAAAAGAGCATTGGAACTCGAGCCTGCCTATTACCAAAGCTATAACAGCCTTGCCAGCACCCTGGCCGAGCAGGGAAAACTGGAAGAGGCCCTGCACTTTGCCCGTAAATGCATCATCGTGAAACCGGACTACACTCCGGGAGTGGTCACGTTGGGAAATGTCCTGGAGGAGTTGGGAAACCTCAACGAAGCCCAGGCTTATTACAAGCGGGCTCTGGAGCTGGACTCCGATTCCCCTGAAAATTATTTAAACCTCGCTAACGTTTTATACCTGACAGGAAATCTTGAGGAAGCCGCCCTCCATTTCAGAAAAGCCCTCGCCCTGAACCCGGAATTGGTGGAAGCACATTATAATCTGGGGAATATCCTTGGTCAGCAGGGGCACCTTAAGGAAGCACAAAAGGCTTTCGAACGGGCTATCAGCCTGGATGAAAAACTCCCCTTGCCACATTACGGCCTGGGAATCATTCATCAACGCAGTGGACAAAATCTAAAAGCCATCACAGCGTTTGAACAAGCCCTGGCCTTAAATCCCAAGCTCAAACAAGCGCATCATTTCCTGGCAAAAATCTATGAGGAGATGGGGGAAAAACAAAAAGCCTCTTTCCACACCCGTTCAGCGGAGAAAATTTCCGGGCAAAAATGAAGGATTTATTTGATGGACTCAAAAATCTCAGGATTATCATCACCGGTTGCGGAGATGAGGCCGATGGCCCCTTTATCTATTCGGAAGATGCTGTGATCCACCAGCAGGTAGTCCCCTGGAACATCAATGACGAACTCCACAATCGTTGCCCCGGCTGAAGGAACCAGCGTTGTTTGAACATTCCTGTTGACGGTGCCATTGACCGCCCCCTCAAGGTAGACCTGATCAAAAATCTCTCCAATAATGTGAAACGAAGAAATTCCGTTGGGACCGATATTGCCAAAAAAGATGCGGACTTTTTCACCCACTTTAACCCTCAGCGCGTTTTCCCCCAGCAGGGCTCCCTGCCTGCCGTTAAACACTACGTAGTCCGCTTGCTCTCGCAAACCTTTTTCCAGAGACAGCTCCTGAACATATTTTTTTTCAGGTTTGGGAGAATCCACGGATTCATCGGATTCTGCATCCATTGAGACTTGGCTTTCCATAGAGTCCATCGGTTCATCGGAAGGTGGAGGGTCTTCCTGAGCATCGTTTTTATCCTGCTCAGGAGGGGAACTGCCGAAGAATGTATCCGCGAGAGAACCCAGAAAGCCTTCTTTTTCGTCAGCCTCCTTTGCGTTCTCTTCTACGATGGGGGCATCCGCTTTCTTTTCCCCTGAGACCGCTTCTTCCTGCACTGGCTTTACCGGTTTCTTTTTTACCTTAGGTTTTGATAAATCTTCCGTCTCCGAGTTCTGGGTATAAAACTCGCTCTCAAAAACATAAAACTCGTGATCGACGCGGCGAAAACCGTGTTTAGGTTCCACCAGGATCAATCCATACATTCCATTGGCGATATGCGCAGGAATACTCGGTACCGGAGACGCGCAATGATAGACAAACAAACCGGGGTGCAATGTCTTGAAGCGGAAAATTTTCTCTTCGCCCGGCGCAACCAGACTCGCCGCGGCACCACCTCCTGGACCACTCACCGCATGGATATCGATATTGTGGGGAAACTGGCTACCAGCATGATTGCTCAGGTGAAATTCTACTGTATCTCCCAAACGCACCCTTATCATGGGCCCCGGTACGGTCCCATTAAAACTCCAGAACTTGTATTGCTGTCCATCGGCCAGGGCTCCGACAAATTCTTTGGCCTCAAACTTGACCACCACCGTTTCCGGCATAATACGGCTGATAAACGGCGGGACATGGGGAGCGGTGGTGATCTCCGCCTCCAGCGCATACACCGGACTACCACAGAGAATAAAAAACAACAGCCCCACTAGGCGTGGGGCCCATGTGCCGTTACTTTTGCTGGCGAGCAAAGAGTTGTCTCGGCTGAAGGACAAAAAAATTAGCTTAATCCTTTGCATTACTACCCTTTCCTTACAAAACAGTAAATTATGAAAAACCGCCTTTTCTTAACGGCAATAGAAATGTTATCACAAGCTCAAATTCTGGTGAAGGCAGAAGTCAGCCAACCCTCCCCAGGCCCCTCCCTATGAAGGGAGGGAATATAGCAATTACTTTTTAAGCCGAGACAACTCTTTGCTCGCCAGCAAAAGCGATGGCACACTGGCCCTGCGCCTAGCAGAATAGGGGTTGACAGGCCACCCTGTCTGCGAAATAATAGGCTAATTCACTATTTTTTAAGTACTTATAAATGCCGGGCCGGGCATTCCGGTTCGGTACTCTTGTATTGGGGCAAATCCTGTTTATGGACGTTTACTGGGAACAGTTCAAAACCCCTTTTCTCTGCTTTGCCGGGTTCTCCGGGGTGGGCAAGACCACCTTGCTGGAACGGCTGATCAAGCGGTTCACCGAGGAAGACATCCGTGTCGGCTATTACAAACACGACTCGCACCGCTTCTCCATCGACAAGGAGGGCAAGGACACAGCCCGGGCCACCCAGGCTGGCGCAGGCATCATCACCATCAACGACCCGCGGCACTTCGCCATCGTTGCCGACAACGCCTTTAAGAAACGCTCGATCACCCATGCCCTGGAGCAATGCGATTGCATCCTGATCGAAGGCTACAAACAATCGCCCTTCGACAAAATCGTTTTTCTCGATCAGGAAGGAAAGTTGCCCATTCCCTCTGAAATTCCCGGCATTAAGGCCGTTGTGCATCAAGGAATCACTGGTGAAGGTCTGCCGGACGTCCCACGTTTTCATCGCGATGAAATCGAGTCCATCTACCAGTTTGTGCGCGATCATTTTATAAGCCGGGAAAGCGAACTCTACGGTGCCGTTTTTGTAGGAGGTGAAAGCAAGCGAATGGGAAAACCAAAGTTTTCGCTAACCTATGATGGCATATCGGGAACAGAGAAGGCGGTCAAACTGTTGAGCAAATTTTGCAATAAAGTATTTCTTTCCTCGCGGGCCGATCTAGATATGGGTTCTTTGAAAAAAATCAATAATGTCGAGCGTATTAATGACGAACACATCCAACTGGGACCTGTAGGAGGACTGGCGACTTTGATGGGACAATTCCCAGATAAGGCGTGGATGATAACCGCATGCGATATGCCCTTTTTAAAAGAAGATGATTTCGAGACAATATTACAAAACCGAGACCCATTAAGATATGGTACCTGCTATGTTCAAAAAGGCAATTTCGGTTATGAGCCAATGTGCGCCATTTACGAACCAAAATTCATCGTTCCTCTTTTTGAAGCCATGTCAAGACGAGAGCTTTCCTTGTCCAGGATTATTGAGGCACTCCCATTTAAAAAATTAAAGATCGACGAAGCGGACCGGTCAAAGTTTATGAACATCAACACAACAGAAGATTATGAGAAGAGGAACAAAAGAATAATCCTGTATCAAAAAAAGGAACCATCATGAGTATGATTCAAGTCCAGGAAGCGCTGGATAAAATTCTTAGCCAAATTCAATTCAAGGGAGTGGAAAAAATTCCGCTGGACCAGGCCCTGGGCAGAGTGCTGGCGGAAGATGTCGTCTCCCGTGTCAACAACCCGCCGCTGGACAACTCGGCGATGGATGGCTATGCCCTGATTGCCCAGGACATTCAGTCCGCGACTCCGGAGAATCCGGTCAAGCTGGAAGTGGTCGAGGAAATCGCCGCCGGGTACACGGCCAAAGGCACGTTGAAACCGGGCCAGACCATGCGCATCATGACAGGTGCACCCATCCCACCCGGTGCCGATGCCGTACTCATGCAGGAAGATACCCAAAAAGACGGCAACTCCATCCTGTGCCTGGACAGAGCCGATGTGGAAGAAAATATCCGTAGAGCAGGAGAGGATGTAAAGATCGGTGAAGGGGTCCTCAAAAAAGGAACCACCTTGAGCCCGGCTCATATCGGCATGATGGCAGTAGTGGGCCGATCACAGATAGCAGTCAGCCAGCGCCCCACAGTTTCGATTTTATCCACCGGCGATGAGATTCTTGAACTGGATGAAACGCCCCAGGGTCCGCAGATTTTCAATAGCAACGGCCATATGCTGGCGGCACAAATCAAGTCCGCAGGTGGCATTCCCTTATACCTGGGCATTGCCAAGGATACCGAAAAAGACCTGATGGAAAAATTTGAATGGGCCCTTAAAGCCGATATCGTGGTCTCATCCGGCGGTGTGTCGGTAGGCGACTACGATCTGGTCAAATCCAGCCTGCAAAAGATGGGGCAGGATATGCTGTTCTGGAAAGTGGCAATGAAACCGGGAAAACCCCTGGCATTCGGCCGCATCGGTAAAATCCCCATTTTCGGGCTACCGGGCAACCCGGTATCTTCATTTGTTTCGTTCGAACAGTTTGTACGCCCGTCTTTGCGAAAAGTGCTGGGCTGCTCCGACCTGTCCCACAAGACGGTGCAGGCAAAACTGACACGCACTATCCATAAGAAACCAGGCAGACTTCATTTCCTCAGTTCCATCGTGTCCTGGACCGATGGCGAGTATACCGTCACCCCGGCAGGAGAACAGGGTTCCGGTATTTTGAAATCTGCCGCCAACGCCAACAGCCTATTGATCTTTCCGCTGGAAGCCGATGAAATCAAACAAGGACAGGAAGTGGCCGTCCAACTGCTGGAATAATTCGATACTTATGAAATTTTTGCGCAACCCTCTTTTCAAAATCTTTCTCATTGCCTTGTTCCTGGTGGTGCCCGGCAACGCGCTGGCTCAGTCAAGCGCGTCCCTGGACCGGCTGGTCAGCCAGATCGAGTCGATGTTCCCGCCTCTTGAAGGATATGTCATCGCGGTGGAAGGCTCTGGCCTGACCCTTGACCTCAGGCAGGGAATGGCAGTTAAAAAAGGAGACCGGTTAAAACTCATCCGCTACGGTCGGGAGCTGTTCCACCCCGTGACCAAGAAAAAGGTCGGTCAGAAAGAAACCGACCTGGGAGAGGTGGAAGTGCTGGAAGTGAGAAAAGATTATTCGCTGGCCCGGGCTTTGAACCCAACGGTGCTTCCCAAAGAAGGTGACGGGGTAAGAAGTGCATTTCAAAAACTTTCGTTTCTCGTAGCACCACCTCAAGTCAAATCTAAAAAGAAGATCAATACTGACCGCCTGCGGTACAACCTGGAGTCTCGCATAAACCGGCACCCGCGATTCGAAGTCCCTGCGTTCGATTTGGGACTGTGGATGGTCGATGAGAAACTCAATATTAAATCCACCTTGCAGTCGAAGAACCTGAAGAAACTACTCCGCAAGGTCCAGGCCGACTTCATTCTGGTTCCCAGCGTCCGTACGGTGAAGGGGAAAATGGCACTGAACTACAAGCTGGTATCAGCCATTGACGGTTCCCTGAAAAAACAGGCCAACATCCTGTCAGAAGATCTGCCGGCCCCGGATGCCCCCAGGGAGCGGGAGAGCGGAACGCAAACCAGCTTTAAGCAAAAAAAGGATCTATTTAAATTTGTCGGCAAGCAGGAATTCCCTTATGAGGTAATCGACTTTGATGTCGGCGATTTAAACGGTGACGGTAAAAACGAGTTCGTGCTCATCGACCGCTATCGGGTCATGATCTTTGAGAACAAAAAAGGCCGTTTGAAAAGAATCAGCATGGTCAAGACCAGCAAAATCGCCAATCATTTTCTCGCAGTTGATGTAGGAGACATCAATGGCAATGGCCGGGATGAAATTTTCGTCACCAATCAGGTTGGTGACAAACTGCAATCCTTCGCCCTGGAAACCCGGCCGAAGGAAAAAGGGTTCCACTACATATGGAAAGAAGCCAATCTTTATTTCCGAATCATCCAACCACTGGGGAAGCGGCCCATTTTGATGTCCCAAAGTCCGGGGTTCCAAAACCCATTTCAGGGGCCGATAAAAAAGGTGTTCTTCAAAAATGGAATCTACCGGCAGGGTCCCAAACTGAACACCCCGGAGGTATATGGAACGCACTTCATTCTGTATGGTCTGACCCAACAGGACTTGAATGGGAATGGGGTAACGGAAACGATAGTGCTTGACAATAATTATCATTTAAGAGTATATTCCCCCGATGGACGACTGGTAGTAAAATCAAGCGATTACTACGGTCATGACCCACGCCTGATCGAGGTCGGGGTCAAGGAAGAAATCGCTGGAATAGTCCGTCAGGGTGACCCAGTGCGTTTCAAAGGGCGATTGCAATTTGTCAAGGTTGGCGGCAGTCGTTTCCTCTTGCTACCCCTGAATCACAACGCTGGCGATGGCTATCTGGACAGGCTGGTGATTGTGGAAAATTCGGGTCTGGCCCTGCTGAGGCTGACCGGAGAGGGCTTTGAGAAAGCCTTTGAGTCCAGCAAACAAAAGGGTTTTCTGGGGACTTACCGGGTGATTCCCCACAAGAACGGGGCCGGTGTTTATGTGCTCCGGATAGATAAGGATGTTTGGGCAAAAGGCGTGTCCAGCACCCTTTCTACCTACGAATGGCCTGCTGAGTAAAAGTGGGGAAATTTGGCAAAAATGCCAAATAACCTTTGATTTTTATTTCGTTTGGTGGTATCTTTCTTAGGATTTTATGAGCTTTTGCTCTAGTGAAAATTGGGTTACACGCAATTAATCAGTTTGCTGGAAATATAAATAGTTTACGAAGTAGTTAGTCATCAACAAAACTTGGAGGAGACAAGCATGAAAAAGAATTTTTTAACTGCAGCCGCCATCACGGTCATCGCGTTCTTCGTTGCGACCACGATTGCGCAAGCCGCCGATGTTAACTTCAGCGGTCAAGTCAGGACTCGCTGGGAGTCAAACGGACAATCTGGTGGGGGAGCTTTCAACGATGCGTCTGACAACGATGATTTCATCGCCACTCGCGTTCGCCTGAACGCCAACGTCAATGTCAACGACAGCACCAGCGCATTCATCCAGATGCAAAGCAACAGGACTTGGGGTAACAATAACGGAACTGCTGGTACCTTGGCAAACAACGCGGGTTCCGGTAACAGTTCTTTCAGCCCTTCTGACGCGGATGCAAGCGTTGGTCTGCATCAGGCTTATTTCACCCTGAAGAACTTTGCCACCTTGCCAGTAGATTTGCAGATGGGACGGCAGGAAGTTGTTCTGGACGGTCACAGACTGTTCGGGAACACCGGTTGGACAACGGGTGCGCAGACTCATGATGCGATTCGTTTGACCCATGCGCATGACAATATGGCTCTGGTCTATGCTTACGTCCTCGGTAATGAAGGTGACCGCACCAACGATCCTGGCGACCTCAACGATACCGATGTGCATTTGGTATATGGTAGCCTCCAGGGTATTCTGGGCGGCACACTCTCCGTTACCTTTGCAGGCGTAGTGGATGGTTGTGGCGTGACTGCAACTGCCACCTGTAGTCTGCAGGCAAATGACATTTACACCATTGGTTTTCGCCAGGCTGGTCAGCTCTTCGGTATTGACTACCGTGGTGAGTATTACCACCAATGGGGTGATGCAAGAGCTGATGCAACCCGAAACGCTGCAAACCTGAACCACACTGCCCTTGCTACTCAAGCGTCTATTGACCGTGACGCATACATGTTTGGTCTGCGCATTGGCAAAAAGTTCAACAACGTCATGATGAAACCGAGCCTGACTTTCTGGTATGACCAGCTTTCCGGTACCGATGATAGTGACGTTAACGGCAACGAGTGGGGTGGATTCAACACCCTGTTTGATACCGGTCACAAATTCTACGGTCATATGGATCTGTTCCTTGATGGCGGCAGTGGCGGTGGCGGAACCCAGGGTCTTGGTCTGGTAGACATGGCTATCAAGGGTTCTATTCAGCCTATGGCAGGTTGGACGGTTAAAGCCGCCTTCCATTGGTTTGAGACGGAAGTTGACCCCAACTCCAACGCTACTGCCCGTGGCCCTCAAATAGCAGCTGGTGTAGACGAGGATCTGGGTACGGAACTGGATCTCGCTCTCGTTCACAAGTACAATGCTAACACTGTGATCTCTGCAGGCTACTCTGTATTTAACGGAGAACAGCTGTTCAACTTGCAGAGACAAACGACAGAGGATGCTGATTGGGCATATGTTTCGTTTGACGTGAAGTTCTAAGTTTGCTTATCTCTAACCCCCGGCCTTCGGGCCGGGGGTTTTTTTTTACCTTCCTCTTTACGCCAGCGGCACAGGTATAATGGAATCCTGCCTTCTTCTTAGGTTGAGGTTACTGAAACAATCTGGATAAAATCTCATGAACCGCAAATCTCTCATATTTTTCTTACTGCTATATTCTCTCCTCCTGACAGCCAGCCTGACAGCCCAGGAAAAACCTTTTACCCTGAACGGAAAACCTGTCCCCCATGTGGTGGCCGAAGTGAATGGAGTCCCTTTAGGTTCCGAAATTCTGGAACGGGATCTGTTTGCCTTTCGTTTTCAGTCCAAACAAATGGGAAGGGAAATAAAACCCGCTGACGAAATCACCATCGCCCGCGAATTGCTCAAGGTAGCAGTAGGGCGTGAGCTGGTAGTGCAAAAAGCCAAATCCCTTGGCATCGCCATCAATGAGGAAAAAATAAACCGCCAACTCGAAAATATTGAAGACCAGTTCCCCGATCACAAGAGATTTCTAACCGCCCTGGCCTTTCAGCATATGAGCATTGCGGCCTTAAAAGAAAAAATACACAGAACCTTGCTCGAAGACGAATTGATGCGTCGGGAAATAGCCCCGAAGGTCGATGTCAGCGATGAAGACACCAAAAAATATTACGATGACAACAAAGCCCGCTTCACCAAGCCGGTATTATATCGAGTGAGCCATATCCATATAGCGACCGTCAAAGCTTCTGGAGATGCCGAAGATGAAGCCAGCCGGAAAAAAGCAGAGCGTCTCACCAAAATGATTGATGAGGAAGCAAAGGAAAAAATAAATTCCATTCTCAAGAAAGTGGAAGCCGGCGAAGATTTCGCGCAATTGGCAAAGCGGTTTTCAGAAGATGAAGCATCCAGAGAAGAGGGTGGACGACTGGGCGATCTCCATGCGGACAGCACCATTCCTGAAATTGGCAAGGAAATGGTCAAGCTTAAGGAGGAGGGAACCAGTGGCGTTATCCAAAGCCAGTTCGGGTATCATATCCTCAAGTTGGACGAGATTATTCCCAGCCAGCTGATCCCGTTTTCTGAAACGAAAACGGATATCATGAACCTTCTGCTGAAAATGAAAACCCGCGACCTCTTCGAAGCATATGTAGAAGGTCTGGGGAAAAAAGCTAACATACAGGTATTCATTTGACGACAACCCCCTCAACCCCCCTTAACAGGGGGACGATCAGATTCCCTGCCGAACATGACGGCTGGAGCGATTTACTACATTTAACCTTCCATAAAACAACATGACCACTCTGGTTACAGGAGCCACCGGGTTTCTGGGTTCCGCACTTGCCCGGGAATTACTGAAAGACGGTCGACCCCTCAAACTCCTCGTGCGTAAAAACACGGACACACGCAATATTGATGACCTCGATTGCGAGGTAGCGCATGGGGATTTGCGAGACAAGGATTCCTTAAAATCCGCCTTGACCGGATGCAAAACCCTCTATCACACTGCGGCCTACTACAGCCTTTGGAGCCGGGATAAAAAACTGATCTACGACATCAATGTCCAGGGAACCCGGAACATTCTTGAATCCGCATTGGAAATGGGTATCGAGAAAGTCGTTTACACCAGCACCGTAGGGTGCATCGGTCTTTCAGAGGATGGCACGCCCACAAATGAAGACCAACCCATGAACACCGCGACCCTTTGCAATGACTATAAACTGTCAAAGTATGAAGCGGAGCAGGTGGCCCATGAGTTGTTTGGCCGAGGACTTCCGATAGTTATCGTTAACCCGAGCACCCCGGTTGGCCCCCGGGATATCAAACCCACCCCAACAGGGAAAATAATTCTGGATTTTCTGAACCGGAAGATGCCCGCATACATTGACACGGGACTCAACCTGATTGACGTTACCGATTGCGCCCGTGGACACATCCTGGCGGAAGAAAAAGGTCGGCTCGGTGAACGGTATATTCTCGGCAACAAAAATATGTCCCTGAAAGAAATTCTTCTGGCCCTGGAAACTTTAACCGGACTCAAGGCACCGCGAATAAAAATGCCCTACTGGGTCGCTTACACCGCCGGACTGGCGTGCGAATGGGCATCGGACAATATTACCCATCAGCCTCCTTCGGTTCCTCTTGCGGGAGTGAAGATGGCAAAATATTTTATGTATTTCGACCCCTCAAAAGCAATCCGTGAGCTGGGTCTGCCACAGAATCCGGTCGAAAATGCTCTGGGGCAGGCAATACGCTGGTTTAAAGAAAATCCCATTTTAAGCTGAGCAAATGGAAACTATTTCTCTTTTATGGGGCACTGTTATCCTCAGGCCCTATGTATTCGTTTTTCTCGCGTTTTACCTGACGGTTGCCATTCTCAATATGGGCGTGGTCCGATCTCTTTTATTTACCGTACTGGCCTATGTACTGGCTTTTCTCTGCGAATACTCTTCGACACGAAACGGGTTTCCGTTTGGGCATTACAGCTATATCGAAACCACCCGCGACCAGGAATTGTGGGTCAGCAATGTGCCGTTCATGGATTCGCTGTCGTTTTCCTTTTTGATTTATGTCAGTTACACCGTTAGCCTTTTGCTCTGGGCTCCTCTTATAAGAAAGGGATGGGATATCCGCCTGGGAGACATCCAACCCCTCAAACATTCCGTCCGGGTCATTGCCTCGGCCTCCGTCCTGTGCATGCTGATGGATGTTATTATTGACCCCGCCGCCTTTTTGGGGGATCGCTGGTTTCTTGGAAAAATATATTTTTACAGGGAGGAGGGAGAATATTTCCACATTCCGCTGACTAATTTCGCGGGTTGGATTTTTGTGGCGGGATTGACCCTGTCCTGCTTTGCGGTACTGGATCGTTGGCTGGATTCAATAATCCCCTTCAACTCTCAATATCAGGTACCGGCTTTACTGGGTCCGGGATTGTACTTTGGGGTGCTGATCTTTAATCTCGGTGTGACTTTCTATATAGAGGAAATGCTATTGGGTTGTTTAGGAACCCTGATCAGCCTGGGAATTTTTGCTTTGGTCTTTTTCCGGGTCAAACGGTTTGAGGCACGGGCGGAATAACTAATATTTTTTTACATGGTTTTCGATCCCACATAAATTCCATAAGCAATCGCGGCACCAATAAGACCCATTAGGAGGTTATCCACAGCCACCGCTCCCCAGTCCGAAGGCCGTCCCCAGTTGGACCAGGGAACGATTATAATGAACAGGGAGAGAAAGCCAACTATCAAGATGCCTGCAAGTATGAATATCAGTTTTTTCTCGTCCATGGCAGGACATCCGTTCACTCAATGCATTTTGACGTTCATATAAAATCCATATACAAAAAGACCCACAGCTATAATCGCAATCCCGCTATCCAGAAGCGACTCCTCCCAGTTTGGCAGAGCGTAGTTCACCAACCATGGCACGGCGATAAACAGCACAGAGAGAATGCCTATCCCCAGCAGACTGAAAATAGCAATAATAAGCACTTTATCATTCAAAATAAATTCCTCCACTCGGCGTGGGGCCAATGTGCGCAAACTCTATCTGGCTAACAGAGAGTTGTTCTCGGCTCAACGAACCTTTGCCCAGTTTACCCCTCTGTAGAAGAGGGAGCTTCAATGGACCTCTCTTTTTTAAAGAGAGGCTGGGGATACAACCTTTATGCAATACGCGGACTAGTCGTCACGCTGGCCGCAGACTGATTGTACCAATTCTGCTCAGGGTATGAAAATATTTGCTTCCACTATTTTTATTTTCCTCTATAATTTCTGGAACAAATATCAGGCTCTGGCCGACTTCTCACAAAAGCCCTCAAAACTTGCTTCAATCTAATTAATCCAGGGCTCTGCAACTGTCCAGCAAAGAAAAAAACTGGGATTCTGAATGAAAAATCGCTTGCGAAAAAATAAAACGGTTCGTCCCCTAACTGACGAAACAGACAAAGCCATGAAAATTGCTATTTGCATATTTCTGGTGGTAGCAACGCTTGCTGTTTATTGGCAAATTCAAGACCATGAGTTTCTTTATTTTGATGACAACCAATATGTAACGGATAACTTGAATGTGAAAACTGGATTTACCAGGGAAAGTATTGTCTGGGCATTTACCACATCACATGCTGCCAACTGGCATCCGGTAACCTGGTTGTCGCACATACTGGATTATCAACTTTATGGATTACACCCCAAGGGTCATTTACTCACTAATTTGTTGATTCACATAGCAAATGCCCTATTACTTTTTACGGTTCTCCTTCGAATGACGGGAGCATTATGGCAGAGCGGTTTTGTCGCGGCACTATTTGCGCTTCATCCTTTCAATGTAGAATCTGTTGCATGGGCAGCGGAACGCAAAAATGTATTGAGCACTTTGTTTTGGTTGCTAACCACATGGGCTTATATCCGCTATACAGAAAAGCCAACTGTAAAAAAATATGGCTGGGTAGCCCTGTTCCTGGCCTTGGGCTTGATGTCTAAACCCATGCTGGTCACATTACCTTTTGTGCTTCTTTTGCTGGACTATTGGCCGTTGAAGCGGTGGAAAGCTGACGACCAAGTCGGAGCCTCCCCCCCCAGGCAATCACAAAACCAGACTTCCTTATCATTCTTGATTTTGGAAAAAGTTCCCCTGTTAGCACTAGCTGTGGGCTCTAGCATTACAACATTTATAGTTCAAAGAGCAGGCGGCGCGGTACAGTCAGCAGATGTATTCCCATTACAAGAGCGTGTTATAAACGCCTTTGTTTCATATCTTTCATACCTGCAAAAGACGGTATGGCCCAGCGGACTATCGGTTTTCTACGCTCACCCTGGAAATGCGTTACCGGTCTGGAAAGGACTTGTGTCTGCGGCTTTGCTTGTGGTTTTCACTGCGTGGGTAATTCGAGTGGCCCGTAGATTGCCTTATCTCGCGGTGGGCTGGTTTTGGTATTTGGGAACTCTGATACCTGTAATTGGTGTTGTACAAGTCGGGGCTCAGGCCATGGCAGACCGCTATGCCTATGTACCTCTCATTGGAATATTCATTATCGCCGCGTGGGGGTTGCCCGATTTCCTCGCCACGTGGAACCAAAGGGAAAAGACTCCTGTCCTTTTTGCAGGACTTCTGGCTCCCCTCATGGTTGTTACGTGGATGCAAGTGAATCACTGGAAGAACGGTATTACTCTCTTTCAACATACCATTAGCGTAACGCACGACAAATATCGAGAATTTGCCAGGGCACACAATAACCTTGGAATTGCCCTGAAAAAAAAAGGGAGACTTATTGAGGCCATCACTCAATATAAAACTGCAATAAAGGTTAATCCTGATTTCTCCAAGCCCTACAACAACCTCGGGAATATTTCAATGATCACAAAAAATTTTGACGAGGCCATCCGTTACTACAAAGAATCAATTAGAATAAGCCCTGACTACGCCAATGCCTACAGCAATCTTGGAACAGTTTTGCTTCAAAAAGGAGAAAAGGAAGAAGCCGTTGTTTACTTAAGAGATGCCATCAGGATAAATCCTGACCTGAATCAGGCCCGTACCAACCTTGGAACAATTCTATCTCAAATAGGAGAGAAGGAAGAAGCCATTGTTCACCTCAGAGAGGCAGTTAAAATAAATCCTGATCTTGCCCTTGGGCATTTTAGTCTCGGAAATGTTCTTTTTCAAACAGGAGAGACGGAAGAAGCGATCACTCACTATCGAGAAGCTGTAAGGATTAAACCTGATTATCTTCTGTTCCGAAAGATTCTTGAAGAAGTCCTGCGCCGAACCAAAGGATAAAGACATTGCAGTTTGCCAGCAGAGGCTCTCTGTGCATTCTGTTTGAGGAAGGAAAAAAATATGGGTCGTAACAGCGAAAAACTTAATCATCCTCGCGTTGAGGCTTTGATCCGGGAACTTTCACAACTGATGGGCTCTGGTGCCAAAACGGGAATGTTTGAGGAAATGTTTGCCGACCTTGCGCTTATAGGAAGAGAAAACCCGGATCTTGGTGATCATAAGCTGATCCATAAGACGCTACAGGAATTGCGTGAATCCCTAACCCTGTTTTTTCCACTTCGTGGCAAGCGCAAGGTCGCGGTTTTTGGTTCCAGCAGAGTTAGCGATTCCCACCCCAATTATAAACTGGCAATGGAACTTGCACAGGGGCTGGTCCATCAGGGTTTTCAGGTCATAACCGGGGCAGGAGGAGGAATTATGGAGGCGGCAAACCGAGGCGCGGGACGGAAGGAAAGCTTCGGGCTAAATATCAAACTGCCTTCGGAGCAATCGGCCAATTCGTATATTGATAACGACCCCCACCTTATGGAATTTAAGTATTTTTTTACCCGCAAACTTATGTTCATCAAGGAATCTTCTGCTACCGTCCTGCTACCAGGAGGACTTGGAACTCTGGACGAGGGATTCGAGAACCTCACGCTGTTTCAAACCGGAAAGTGCATGCCCCGTCCTATTGTCCTCCTGGACCATGAGAATGACAACTACTGGGACCGTTGCATGGACTTTATAAGTTCGGTTATGGTTGAACAGGGCTACGCCTGCAAAAATGACTTGAGCCTTGTGTACAGAGCCCGCTCGGCCCAGGAGGCTGTAGACCGGATTCTCAACTATTATAAAGTCTTCCACTCCCTTCGCTATGTCGGAGGCCTGACCGTGCTGAGGCTCACCAAGCCCCTGCATCCTGATCTTGTTAAAGGATTAAACACAGAATTTCAGGATATTATTGTGAAAGGCTCTCTGCAGTCCACTCCACCCCATAAGCAGGAACTACGGAATAATGAATATCCCGAACTACCCCGGCTGTCCTTCCACTTTGACAAATCTTCATTTGGCAGGCTCAATCAATTGATTGAAGCCATCAACCAAGCTTAGCCCCTCTAAAGTTATAAAATATCACACACTTCCAGGCGTAATATGTAATATTTCATCTATTTTTTTAGATAGATAAAATATTACAACAATTTAATGCACCGCAAGCTCCTTGTTTACACACACTTAGAAATAATAGCCTTTTATCAACCACTTTTGGCCCGTATATTGCTTATTATAGTTGTAGAAGTGCAGATCAACAATTAGTTAAGTTCAGGTGAGAGCGATGAGTCTAAGAAAAAATTTGAGCAAAGGCGAAATCATTTTCCACGAAGGCAACCCAAGTAGTAATGCTTATATAGTCGGCCTGGGCTCCATAGAGATCGTTGAAAATACGGAGAATGGACAGAAAGTAATGGGAGTGCTAGGCGAGAACGAAATTTTTGGGGAAATGGGTCTGATTGATGGCTTGCCGCGTTCAGCCACGGCACGGGCTTTGGAAGACTCGGTGGTTTACGTCTTGACCCCCCAAACCTTTGACACCATGGTCCAGGAAAACCCGGAAGCCCTGCTACCCATCTTGAAGATTCTGATCAGCAGGTTAAGAGAAACGATGAAGCATCTGAAGCTGGGGTACAAATTTTCAGCAAAAACAGATGCCATACCATTTGACAGCTTTGAATGAGGACAAACTTTTTATTTAACTAAGAGGACGGTGAGTTTCCATGAAAAAGGTTCATTACAAAAAATATGATTTGATCTTCACCGAAGGCAATCCGGGCGACTGTGCCTACATGATTGACAAGGGAAGGGTCGCGATTATATCGGGGAAAAATATTCATGGAAAGCACAAGGTCCTGGCTATATTGGATACGAATGCCATTTTCGGAGAAATGGCCTTGATTGATGAGGAAGTTCGCACCGCCACGGCATTTGCTCTTGAAGACTGCCAGTTGTCAGTCATTGCCCCGAAGACGCTTCACTATTTAATTGAGAACGAACCTTTGACACTAAGTCCGCTTCTGGGGGTTTTGTCGCAACGATTGCGTCAAACCACAAAATTATTAAAGGATAAACTGAAAGACCCGAAATCCCAGAATGGCAACACATTGGCAGTGCCCTCGGGGAAAGGTTAGGTCATCATGGATAATCACTTTATAACTTTTAATAAAGATGAAATCATCTTTCTGGAAGGCCAATCCAGCGACTGCGCCTATATCATTGAATCCGGCAAGGTCGGGATCTACAGGGAAGACTCCCTGGGCAACCGGTTTCTTGTCCGCGAACTGGGCAACAAGGAACTGTTTGGAGAAATGAGCCTGATCGATAAATACCCCCGGTCGGCAACGGCTATCGCCCTGAAAAATACTCGATGTATGATCGTCGAAAGGTCCCGGTTCGATTACATGACAAAATTCCACCCGCATTTCACGGTCAGCCTGATTAAATCGCTAACGGAAAGACTGAGAGCCACAATAGCCAGGTTAAACAAGGCTGAGCCTTCGAGGAAAGGTGGCTTGGCAATTAAAACCACAGTATCCGATTATTACGACATAAAAGGAGGATAGCAATATGGAAACTCTATGCTTTGAGTCTGGAGAAGTGGTATTCGAGGCAGGCAGTTCAAGTGATTGCGCTTACCTCGTTGAAGAAGGCCAGTTTGAAGTGTCCACACTCTGCAATGGAAAAAAGCAGGTCATAGGCACTCTCAAGGAAAAAGATATTTTCGGAGAAATGGGGATTATTGACAACCAACCCCGGTCAGCAACCGTTATCGCCCTGGAAAAAAGTAAAGTATCCCTGATTACCCAGGAATGTTTTCACTCCATGGAGACAACCAATCCCGAGGCCCTTATGCCCCTCTTACGAGTACTTTCAACACGCATCCGCGAATCCTTCAAGCTGTTAAACCTACAGAACCCTTCTGCCTGATATTCCAAACAACCTCAAGATCACCCTAAACTCACAACCCATGTGTTTACAAGGGGTTATATTTCATATAAAATATACTTGGATTATGGGTCAAGTTTGTTTCCGTAAAAACCGTTTTATTAGTTGAGAACCCCATTTATTAAACGGTTCGGCCCTGGTTCGTGAGTTGATTTTGTATAATGGTTACAAAGAATCCCGAACGTATCTGGCTGGCTCAGAGATGATTTTTCATCACGTGTCTATTTGAAAGACCCCCAAGTGAATGAAAACCCTTAGTCCTTTCAAATCCCAGACACTACCACAAAGAGAGCCCGCAGTTATTCAAGAGGATGATACAGCGAAAACCTTTTCGTGCCAGGAGCCCTTGATCAAACAACCTAAAATCCTGATCATCATTCCGGCCTACAATGAGGGAAAAAATATAGGTGCGGTTCTTAATGGCATCCAAAAACAGTCACCAGGAATTCCCATATTGGTGATCAATGATGGTTCTTCAGACAACACAGAAAAAGTAGCTCTGGAACACAACGCCGAAGTCATTTCCCTGCCTTATAATTCAGGCTATGGGGTCGCACTGCAAACGGGATTTTTATATGCCGTAAAAAATAATTTTTCCATCGTGGTACAAATGGATTCCGATGGTCAGCATGATCCGGCAAATATTAAAGATCTGCTCGAAGAAGTCCAAAAGGAAAACCGCGATGTGGTAATCGGCTCCCGTTTTCTGAACAGGGCCTCCTATAAAACTTCCCTGGCTCGCCATGCAGGAATGTTGTTATTTGGCAACATCGCTTCTCTTTTTTGCGGACAAAAGGTAACCGACCCCACTTCAGGATTTCAGGCGTTGAAGAGACGAGCCATTGAGTTTATCGCAAGCGACAACTATCCCCCGGATTATCCAGATGCGGACTTTATCATTTTGATGAACCGCTGTGGATTTAAAATAAAAGAGGTCCCGGTAACCATGCACGCCAGCCCAAATAAAGAATCCATGCACCATGGGCACAAAACGATTTACTATGTTTTTAAAATGTTTCTTTCCATTTTTGTAACCCTTTTAAGAAAATCCCCAAAGAGGTAACCCATGCCCCCCCGAATTCAAATAATCTCAATTTTGATATGTGTGTTTCTGGTCGCATACGTTTTTGAACTGGTTCGAAGAAAGCACTTGAGCGAAGAATACTCAATGGGCTGGCTGGTCACCGGAACCTTAATGCTTATCCTTTCAGTTTCAGAAGGTGCTTTGACGTGGGTTTCGGGGCTGGTAGGAGCCACTTTATTTACCTCCACGTTATTCTTTTTCGGGCTCTTATTTCTCATGGTCATTTGCCTGCACTTTTCTATTCGCATTTCCGCCTTGACCAAGCAAATGCGCACCCTGACGCAACATGTTGGTATTTTGGATCACGAAAAGAAAGCACTGGAAAAGAAAATTCATCAACCCCCCTGGCAAACAGGCTCTTCCAGTCTGGAGCAGATTTGAAAGTCTTACGCACCATAGAAACCTTTTTACCCTATATTTGCGGCCCGACTAATCAGGCTTTTCAAATCTCCAACCGTCTTGAAGAAAGAGGCATTCACTCCCCGGTTTTTACCACCTACTCCGATGTTGATCCCGGCCTTGCTCATCATGAAAAATATGAACGGGTAAACGTGTTCAGGTTTTCTCACCAACTTAAAATCATGCGTTACTGCGTGAGTGCGGGCATGCTTCCTTATTTCAAGGATTTTGATATCTTACACAGCCATAATTACCGCAATTTTCAAACCGACAGCGGTTTTTTTTTGCACTCTTAAAGAACAAACCTTTCATCTTAAATACCCACGGCTCCCTTCTCGGATTCAAAAACTATCTTCCTTCCTTTTTTCAGCGGATTCCTTATCATGCCTACGATTGGATGACCTTAAAAACTTCAGCAAAAAGAGCCCAGGCCATCATCGTTTCCTCAAAATTTGAATATGAAGATGCCTTGGAGTTTGGAATTCCTAAAGATAAAATTCACATCATTCCAATGGGCATCAAGGTAAACGATCTCGACAAGGATAAAACGCTCACTGATACCCTGCAACTCCTGTTTGTCGGTCGAATCGCAAGAGTAAGACGCCTCGAACTGTTATTGCAGGCAGTTGAAAAGTTAACCATCCCTTTCCATTTAACCATCGCCGGAGGGGAAGAGAAAACCAGCAGTGTCACACGATCCGGCTACATGAAAGAGTTAACGAAACTCACAGAAAAGCTCAACTTAAACAGCAAAGTGACTTTCACGGGAAGGAAATCTCAGGAGGAATTAAAGACGCTTTACGAAATGGCGGACCTGTTCGTATACCCTTCAGAGTTCGAAAATTTTGGGCAACCACTCATCGAAGCTGGGGCTCACGGCCTGCCGCTTATTGCCACTCCGGTAGGGGTGGCCCGGGATATCGTTATTGAAGGGGAAACAGGCTATTTGACACCTTCCAACCCAGAGGCAATCAGCGACCGCATTCAGTTGTTGCAGGACGACAAATTAAGAAAACAAATGGGAGTTCAAATTAAAAGCCTTATCAAGGAAAAATTTGACTGGGGAAATATCATGAGCCAATATATCAGCCTTTATAACTCCTTATGATATTTTTTCATGTCCAAAGCGTTCGACCCCTATTCTAAAAATTATAATAACCATGTAAATGATGTCCTTCGCATTACGGGGTATGACGCAAATACCCTGATAAAGGCAAAGCTGTTAAAACTTCAAGAACTCTTCCCTGGTTTAGTCCAGCGTCATTTTAACCTGCTGGACTTTGGATGCGGGATAGGGAATTTATATGAATCGGTTAAACAGTTTTTCCCGCACGTATCCTACACAGGTGTTGATAAGTCTGAGGAATCTATCAACCAAGCCCGATCCCATTTCTCAGAAAGCTCAATCTTTCATAATCTCCACTCTGAAAACTGGAAACTCGCACAGTACGACCTGATTTTCTCTGCTGGAGTTTTTCATCATATTCCTCATGATGAGCATAAAAATATTTTAAAAGACCTCTCCGCTCTTCTTAAACCCATGGGGAAAATAGCAATCTGGGAACACAACCCCATAAATCCTTTCACAAAAAAAATAGTCAACGATTGTGTTTTTGATCGGGATGCAGTTTTAATTCATCCAGGTTGGATGAAAAAAAATATGCTGGAAGTTCCGCTTTCAAATATCCAAGTGACCTACACCACTTTTTTCCCAAAAGCCCTGGCATATTTAAATGTTCTCGACCCTTATTTGGGCTGGCTCCCGCTAGGCGGTCAATTTGTAATCACTGGGGAAAAAATAGAATAGCCGGAAGTTTTTCCTACAAATACTCTTTCAAGCCCTCTTCCAGCTTTCGGGGAGAATAAGAAATCGATGTCGCGGCCTGACTAATATCTTGATCCTTCCCGCATAATAAACGGGGAATTTGATCCGGTGTAAAAGAACCGAGTTTCACCAATGAAGCCAGCGATACTGCCAACCTGGTAATCCAGACGGGAATAAATATCTTATTCCTGCGAACTTCCAAATAGCGTGACAATCGATCTATCACTTCCACAAATGGCATTATTTCCGGACCGCATAAATTTAATTTCCGACTTATCAAATCGGGATTCGCCACTACCTGCGCCATTGCCTCCACCACATCATCAATATAAACCGGGCTCAAGCAGTAAGAGCCATCTCCGATAACAGGAATGTATTTTAAATTTTTGACCCAGGAAATCAGTTTGCCAATTCCTTCTTTCATTTGAGGTCCATAGACTTCTGAGGGTCTTAAAATTACCCATTGAAGCCCCGAATCGCAAACCAACTTCTCTGACTCCAACTTGCTCAACCCATAGGCCCCGCCATCTCCAACAGCGGCGGCGGAACTTACAAAAACAAGTCTTCGGACATCATTCTTCTTGCAGGCGTTTATAAGGTTTCGAGTCCCCTCTCGGTTCACCCGAAAATATTCAGCATCGTTGCAGGAATGCGTCAGTGCCGCCAAATGCAGGACCTCATCCACCCCCTGGCATGCACGGCCCAAAGATTCCGGGTCCGTCATGTTTCCGGAAACAGTCTCGCACGATTCCATTCTGACTGGCGAACGATGCTCCAGAAGGCGAAAGGAAAATTTTCCTCTTTCGCGTAACAAGGCCACCAGTCTGGAGGCCAAAACACTCGATGCACCTGTGATCAAAAGTTTCATTCAGGCATCTCATCTCTATTTACAGGGTATTATTTCGCCCCAAATTCTTTAATGCGGTACCAGATCAGGTTTGCTAAAAATTCTAGAATGGCGAGAGGTTTTACAAAAGAAGGACGAGAGTCGATACTGTGAAAAGTGGTTTCTATTTCTCCAATCTCCATTTTCAGGCGCCGGGCTATTATCATGATTTCAGCATCAATAAACCAACCATTGGATTCCAGATTCATCTTCTGATACAGTTCCCGCGTCATTATTTTAGGTTTGGAGTTTATATCCCAGGCATTGATTCCCGGAAACATCACTTTAAATAACAGGTTGTAAACAGTAGATATGGACATTCGATACAAACCATCGCTCCTTTTGATCCGAACCGTTTTGACCAAATCGTACCCCTTCTCAACCATGAGGTTATAAACACGGATCACATCCGTGCATGGCATTTGCCCATCTCCATCGATAACCGCCATTTTTTTTCCCGTTGCAGCCCGAAGGCCGGACTTCATATCCCACCCCATCATGCCTTCTTTAACATGAACTACCGGTTTTATGCGCGGATTGCGGTCTGAAATCCTCTGAACCACTTCCGCCGTCTGATCACCCGTTCCCTCAAAATAATTACCAACAAGAATGATCTCCCAGTCTATCTTCTCCTCGTCCAGCGAGGTGACCAGAGAGGCCACAAATCCTTCAATCGTGGAGGCGCTTCGATAGGCTAATACAACCACTGAAATGTCAGGACTCTCCATTTCACAACCCAATTAAGGCTAATATCAAATCTCCAAATGCCGATAAATCTTAGTAGGCAAAAAAGATCATACCATAGGGATTACTCGGAGCTAACCGCATTATCTTCCGACCATGAAAGATCAAATATCCACAGCAACCAAACTTTTATATCCGGGGCGCATCCCTCTCAAGTATAATAGATCGGACCTGACCGGATTTCTTCAACGGTTTTCCAAAGTGGCCCTAATCCAAAATTTCCTAAAAACCCATCTTGCTTTAATTTTTCTTATTCCGTTTTCATTTCTTCTGATTTTCACAGGGTTGGACGACACTGTGTTGCAGGTGGATGAAAGCGCTGACACCTTTATATCCACCACAATTCTTAAATATGGCTATCCAAAACATTCAGATGGCACCCACTACACGATGCCCGAAGGAGACGCTTTTGGCGGCGTCTTTCTGTATCGGACCTGGATTCCTTACTACCTGCAATCCATTTCGCTCCAGCTATTTGGGCAGAACACCTTGTCGGCCAGGCTTCCCTTTGCCGTTCTGGGAGTTTTTTCAATTTGGGGCCTTTACAGTTTCACTTTACGGCTAACCAACCGGAAAACTATCGCCTTCATGGCATCCCTGTTACTCGCAACTTCTGTTCCCGCCCTGCTCTATTTTCGCACTGCACGCTATGTTGCCATTCCCATACTGCTGACTCCACTTTTACTGAAATTCTATATCACCATTTTTGACAAAGCAAAATGGAATCCCGTACCCCTTACATTGGTATCGATCATTTATTTCCACACCATGTATGTTGAGTTCGCCGGAGTAATAATGGGAATGCTGGCCCACCTGTATGTTTACAGGAACCGTGTCACAGGCAGTAATCTCGCCAAAGTAAAAGGTTCTGCAATTATTACAGGTCTGCTCTGCCTTCCATGGCTGGCAACCCTTCCTGCTTTGATGAGCAAGCTGGCCGAATTTTATACTTCCGCCAGTCCATTGATTGACACATCCTGGTGGCGTTTCCCAAAACATTTCTTCGCGTTTTTATTCCAAATCAATAATTATATTTTTCCTTTTATTCTTGCACCCTTTTTATTTATTTCGTTCTTGAAGCACCAGCGGTTTCAGGTTTCCCTCTTATTATTCTGCTCCATGTCAGTTCTCATCACAGCTTGTCTGCACTCGATTCCGCTCATGCAATATATCGCCGCCTGCATTCCCCTATTATTTATTCTTCTAGCCATGGGGGTGTTTCATTTATTTGAGAAATCTGTTGCCCGGCAATCCGCTCTCCTGATGGTTCTGATTTTCACCAATCTCATTCACGTGGGCCCCCTTCTTCCTTTAAAACAACTAGTCAGAAATAACCCCGATAAATTTGCGGCGACTGCTTACAGTCAGGACGCCACAAAGACTTTCCTGAGAGAAACAAATCTGAATTCCGTATTTTATCTATATTTTCAGGAACTGGCCCATCGCTACCAGGGGCCTCTGGATGAATTAGTGCGATTTTTCGAAACGCATGGGAAAAAAGGGGAAACATGCTATATTGATAACGAATCGGAAACTTTGGCTTTGCTAACAAAGCTGAAGATGATCCATGACAAGGATCTGGATTTCCAAAGTCGACCTGACTGGATTGTTCTAAGGGGAAACCAGAGAAATCCCCATCCCAACAAAGTTATTCTAAAGCTAAAGGAAAAGCTCGATGTTATTTTTTCCGCCGCGAATTATGAGAAAATTATTCTAAACGCTCCGGTTAAACGAATTAATAATTCTTACGATATTCAAATACACCGGTTTCGATCACCCACCTCACCCGAAAGAGTCCATGTTTACCGGCGGATTGCTGAAAAACAGGGCTAATCATTCATCGTGAAACTCATCATCCAAATTCCCTGCCTGAACGAAGAGGCTTCCCTCCCCATCACACTTAAGGATCTGCCCGAGAGAATTGACGGCATTGACAGTATTGAAACACTTGTGATTGATGATGGCAGTACTGACAAAACAGTGGAGGTCGCCCAAAAACACAACGTCAATCATATTTTAAAATTTACCAACAATAAAGGTCTGGCAAAAGCATTCATGTATGGCATGAACCATGCCCTTAAACTGGGGGCGGATATTATCGTCAACACCGATGCCGACAACCAGTACTTTGGCGGGGATATAGCAAAACTCATACAGCCTATCCTGAATAAGAAGGCCGATATCGTGATCGGCAATAGGCAAGTCGAAACCATTCGCCACTTTTCACCGATCAAAATATTTTTGCAAAAATTCGGCAGTTGGATCGTGGGCCAACTTTCTGGAACGACCATCCCCGATGCAACCAGTGGGTTTCGCGCCTACAGCAGGGAGGCCGCCCTTCAAATGAATGTCGTCTCCGACTTTACCTACACCGTTGAGACCATCATCAGCGCAGGAAAAAAGAATCTGGCTATTGAACATATCCCGGTCCGAACCAACAAAAAACTGCGCGAGTCGAGGTTATTTCCCAGCATCCAGATTTATCTGCGCCGTTCCCTGGTCACCATGCTCAAAGTTTATTCCATGTACCGCCCCCTGAAACTTTTCAGCGTTGCCGGGGGCACCACATTCCTATTGGGATTCGCCATTGGTTGCAGGTACCTCTTTTTCTTTTTACAGGGACAGACCGAAGGGCATATCCAGTCGCTGATCTTATCCGCCATTCTACTTATTGTCGGATTTCAAATTATTATGATGGGGATTTCCGCTGAACTCATCGCCGTGAACCGGCAACTACTGGAAGATATTCAGGTAAGAATCAAAAAGGGTGAGATGGATAAATAAACCGCGTTGTCCCCCTTTCCGTGAATTGACAGACCCTCATGACAGATAATTCTTCCGGCAAACTTCGAGTTCTTGTTATCGCCACCACTTTTCCAAAATGGGAAAATGATCAGGAACCCCGTTTTGTCCATGACCTTTGCCAAAATCTTTCCGATGAGGTTGACATCCAGGTTCTCGCCCCGCACGCTCCGGGTGCCAAAGAACGGGAAACCTGGGGCAAAATGGAAGTCATTCGCTTTCCCTACTTCTACCCCAGGCACCTGCAAAATCTTTGCTACGACGGAGGAATTATTCCAAAACTCAAATCAAGCTGGCTTGCCCGGTTGCAACTCCCTTTTTTTCTGACCTTCCTGTTTTTTCGTCTGATTAAAATAACTGGCGAAACCCGGTTCGACCTCATCCATTGCCATTGGTTGATTCCTCAGGGGTTTTTCTGCGCCCTGCTAAAACTCCTCCGGGGCACCCCCTATCTCCTTACCGCCCATGGTGGGGATGTCTATTCTTTCAAAGGCCTGCCTGTGGTCCCAGGCCTGATCAAGTTTGCCCTGAAACATTCAACGCTTTGCACCGTAAACAGTCAGGCCACCCGGGATCAGGTTTTAAAGTCTTTTAAGAAAGCCGCCGTTGAGGTTGTCCCAATGGGTGTGGACCTGGAACAATTCCATCCTGACAACTATAGCGAGAAAATTAAAGACTCGGCTGGAAAGGAAAACCTCTTACTACTTGGGGTTGGACGGCTGGCCGAAAAAAAGGGGTTCAAATATTTGATCGAGGCCATGCCTCTTATTCTCAAAGAAATACCTTCAGCCAGGCTGGCTATTATTGGCTTTGGTCCGCAGAAAGCCCAACTGGAAAAACGTATTCGGGAACTCAACCTGACAGCTTCTGTTTTTTTAACCGGAGGGAAAAAAGGAAAAGAACTTCGGGACTGGTTCGCCACAGCAGATATTTTTATCGGCCCTTCCATCATCACCCCTGATGGAGACACCGAAGGGCAGGGAGTCGTCTTTCTGGAAGCCATGGCTTCCGGAACACCGGTCATCGCATCTGACGTTGGCGGAATCAAAGATGCCGTCCGTGATGGGTTTAGCGGTCTGCTCGTTCCCGAAAAAAACCCCCAGGCTATCGCCGACAAAGTGCTAATGCTGGCTAAAGACAAACCCCTGAGAGAACGACTGATTAAAAATGCTCTGGAATTGGTACACACTGATTATTCCTGGGAACAATCAGGCCGGAACTTTCTAAAGATTTACCAGCAATGCATTGAAAAAAAACCGAATCAATTTAAATCACCTTAAATACCAAATATGCCGTCAGGACTGAACAATCTTTTTAAATTAGCAGTCACAGGAATACTGATTTTTCTGCTGGGCTCACAGATCGTCAAGCACCACAATGCTCTGCTTGCCCTGAAAGAAATTTCCGTGGGGCAGTTTTTCCTTATCGCCATAGTCGTTATCGCATCAATTATTGCCAACGCCTCAAAATTGAAGGCTTTGACCGGGCTGTACAATATCCGGCTTAAAAACAGCGAAGCCCTTGGTCTTTCCGCCATCACCACATCCCTCAACAATTTTTTCTTCAAGGCAGGCTCTCTTTTCACTTCGAATTATTTAAAACGCCGCTATGAGTTTCCCTTCATGTCTTTTGCGGGTTCCCAAGGCGCCGATCATTTGATTCTTTTTTTCATCACCGCCTTGTATGGCCTGTTCATATCCGCCACCCTCATGGTCTCGCAGAAAGGAACCTTTATTTCCTTGACCCTGTGTTACTTTTTAATAGCAACATTACTGACTTTAATTATTTCCAAAACCTTTGATTTCCAGCACCGCTCCAACAAATTTCTGAACGCGCTGATCCGAGCCGCAAACTCGCTCTACCGAATATTGAAAAACAAAAAACTGTTCTATCTTCTTTGCGCGCACAATGCCGCCCTTATCGGTTTGAGTGCTCTGAGGTTCTTTCTGATCTGCAAGGTTCTGGCCCTCAACATCCCCTTTGGGTATTGCCTGCTCTTTGTCACTCTGGTGCCCTTCGTCTCCGCCATTCCCATTATTCACAGCGACATCGGAACTCGCGAGTTGATCATCGGAATGTATTCTCAATGGATGGGGCTGGGTTTTCAGACCGGGATGCTGGCTACTCTTCTTGATCGTTGTTTCGTTTTAATCTGGTCCATTATCATTTCCCTGTGTTTCCGCAACCTTTTTACCAGCAAAGGCACAGGGCACCCTGCGGCTCACTGACCTATTTTCTGTTCAATTTTTATCGATTCGGCAAATCCCGAATCCCTGCTCTCCCAAATGCTTCACCGTCCGATTTTTGCATAACCCTTTCCCCCACCGATCATTAAACATCACATAGGCCTCCTTTAAGTGGAAAGCCTGGGAAAGTTTTTTGTCGAATCCCTCATCGCCTGAAAAGTAGACCTTGCGCGGGTATAGCGTCTGAATCACAGCCGAGCGGGGCGAACCAAACTCCCAATCATCCGGAGGAAGAAGAAGGAGTGACTCCTCACTTGCCATCTCCCGCACCTGTTTCATCATGCGATAAGTATGGGCGTATTGGTTAGGCATGTCGAGTGGCCCTGAGGATTCCCTCAACGCTTCCCGGCGCTCCTGAAAATGGCTGGTTATAAAATGTGTGCGGGGAATAATAAAAACCCGGACAATGACAACCAGATTAAGAAATATCACTCCCCAGATCACATTCTGTACCCACTTTTTTTTAGGCATCGTCAAACCCTCGCCGAACAGCAGGAATACTGGCAATGAAAAACAGAAGGAGGGGATACATCGACATCACCCCACGGGTATCGGAAAGATTAACCAGGTTGCCAGGATGGATAAACGTGGCACTGACATATTCCCCGAGCGTTCCCCACTTCGGTGAAGAATGGGAAAAGATGGCAAAGTGAACCAGCGGATAGAACACTATGAACAACCCAAACAATTTATTCAGACTGGGTAAATTTTTTAGCCTGCCGAGAAAAATAAAAACGGCGAGGAACGCTGTAAACAGGTAAAAACCATGTACGGTCAGGGACCTGTAAAACGCGATGGCAAGCCTTTTCCACCCTGGAACCGGGCCTGAATTATCCATAGAAATGAAAATAATAAATATTATCCCTGCCAAAATTCCCGCCTTGATTAATGTGGAAACCTGTAATTTCCAGCTTCCAACCATGAACGCTAGAACAACGACCCATGCAAACACACCGGCAAGCCCCACCATCTTAACGTTTGCCGAGATAGAAAAATCGAAAGAGGCCAGATTCAAAAACCAGATAGTCGGGAAAATCAGTAGCGGTAGAAAAAAGAGCAGGAATGCTTTTCGGTCCCCATCCTTTGTGCTTTCGACACAAAGGGTCAATGCAATGGGAATCAGGCAGTAGAGTAAAAACTCCAGGCGGACCCAGGCAGACAGGCCAAAAAAAAGGCCGCTTAAAAAAGCCAGTGTCCGGCCCCTTGCCTTTTCCTGACTCACACTTTCCATCCAGAAAAACCAGTACAGAGCCCCTACCGAATAAAACACGGCAGTACATAAATCCAGAAACGGCAGGACCCCATGCCACCAGATATACGGAGTCGTTCCCAGCACAAGTGTCAACATGGCGGCCATTTTAGAGTTCCCGGTAAACTCCAACACCCGGCAATAAAAAATAATATTCAACGCCAGATAAAAAAACGGAAAAATCATTCGCACAGGCTCAATGCCAAAAGCGATAAACCAGGAAAACAACAGTGGCACAAAAGGCGGGTACTGCATGAGCTGGGGCACGACCCATTCTGAATCGAACCGAACCTCATGCAGGAAAGACAAACTTTTAACCTGATACCAGGCCGCGTCTGACTCTGTAATGGGGAAAAACCAGGCGTTCATCAGACTGAATAAAAAAAGTGTTCCAATCAGCAGACAAGCCAGAACCGTTTGCCATTCTGCGTCTGCTGAGGGCGCACCCGAAGCGGACTCTGACCGCCTCAACCGTAGAGTCAGGATAAGCACCAGTAGAACAGCCCCGATCTGGATGCTCGCATAAGGACGCACTCCCACCCGAATCAGGAAAAACAGAATCAGGCTCTTCAACCCCAACGCAAAAAGAAATGTCAGGGCCAGCTTTTCTGCCAACGTGAAGGCGGCTTTTAACGCGCTCACCATTCGGTAAGCAGTGATTCCCAATAATCCCAAATCAATCCAAAACAAGGGGGGCCTCCACAATGTGCAGGAGTTTATGGTTATCAATCAAAGGAAAGATTTTACTTCTCTATGGAGACAGGCTGTCCTTGAAAAGCCTCCAGGGCCTCATTATAGAACTGTTCCCGACAATCTTTATGTCGGGATGAAAAATGAAAGACTTGCAACTGTTTAACACCCGCCTCTCTGGCCAGAGTACCCGCCTGACGGGAAGTCAAATGACATCTTTCCTGACCTCTCGCTTCTTCATCAGCCAGAAAAGGTGATTCGCAGAAAAAGACATCCGCCGATTCTACCAGTTTCACAATCTTCTTTCTATTGCGATCATTAAAAACTGTATCCACCACATAGCCAATTTTTTGCCCCGCGAAGACCTCGATCAAATCGCTCTTGAGCTGGCCCAAGGGAATATCTTGCGAGCTTTCAGACCCTCTGAGCGGTACCGCTATGAGTGTGGAATCCGCTTCACTTCTTAATACACTTTGCTTCAACTCATTCAGCCAAGGCCCTGGTTCGGCCTTCATGGACTGCAGTTTATCTTTGTTAATATTGATATGAGGCTTTTCTTGTAGCGCAAACCCCAGGCAGGGCACCCGATGTTCCAGTATCGCCGTGCGAACAGAAAAAGTGGGATCGTCCACAATCAGTCCATCGTTCTCAAAAGGCTCTTGTCTTTCGTTACAAAGCTTAAACCTGTCGATCGCGCGGAAGGTGCCTTTGAGCAAACCGCTTTGGCGCACTTCAACCACTTCTATGGTGAGCGATTCAGAATACAGTTCAACCAGGTTCCAGGTGAACCCGGCCAACTTGCCTGCCACATTTTGAATAATATTTTCCGGTCCAAAAATTGTCAGCGTTGTTTCCCGACCAAAAAATGTTCTCAACAACCGGTCGAAACCGATGAAGTGGTCAATATGGGTGTGGCTGACAAAAACATGGGAAACTTTGAGAAGGGTTCCGTTCGATACAGCGGACAAATCACCAAGATCAAACAACAGCACCCGCTTTTCCAGAAGAAACTGCACCAGCAGACCGGGATCTCCAAACGGGTCATTGATTAAAGCGGGCTGAATCCCCGTTTTCATTGCTTTCCTACCTCCGCGCCGGTTTTATCGAAACGCAAAAACGCCTGGATAAAAGATTGCAGGTCTCCATCGAGCACCGCATCCACATTACCTGACTCCACATTTGTCCTCAGGTCTTTGATCAGACGGTAAGGATGCAAAACGTAGGAGCGGATTTGACTGCCCCATTCGATTTTTCTTTTTTGTTTTTCCATTTCTTTTTTTTCCTCACCCTGCTTTTCCTGCTCCAACTCATACAGGCGGGATTTAAGAACCTTCATGGCCGAACTCTTGTTTTTATGTTGTGACCGTTCATTTTGGCATTGGACCACAATTCCTGTCGGGACATGCGTCAACCGGACGGCGGAATCGGTGGTGTTCACTCCCTGCCCTCCCGGCCCTGAAGCCCGATAGACATCTGTCTTCAGATCTTCTTCCTTGATTTCTAGATCAATCTGATCATCAACTTCAGGGTAGGCAAAAACAGATGCAAACGAGGTATGGCGCCTTTTATTGGAATCGTATGGGGAAATACGCACCAGACGATGCACTCCGATCTCCGCCTTCAAATAACCAAAAGCGTAGTCTCCCGTGAACAGAACCGTGGCACTTTTGATGCCCGCCTCCTCACCGTATTGCATATCCAGAACTTCCGTTTTATAACCATTGCGGTCTCCCCATCGCAGGTACATGCGCAAAAGCATTTCCGCCCAGTCCTGAGACTCCGTGCCCCCTGCCCCGGAATTAATAGCCACGAAAGCATTATTAAAATCATTTGTTCCGGACAACATGGCTTTCAATTCTGCCTGAGCCACCTGTTCCTGCAACTGGGTTAAAGAGGACTGGATCTCCTCATCCATGGAAGGGTCCTCCTCCTCGGCAGAAAGCTCAAGCAGGGCACCCAGGTCTTCACCTTCTTTTTCCAGGTTTTTCCAGATCTCTATGGCACGTTGCAGGCCGGACCTTTTTTGCAGAATTTTTTGCGCGGATTCATTATCGTCCCAGAATCCGGACTGAGTCATTTCCGCATCCAGGGGCGCAATATCTTTTATCTTCTGATCAACGTCAAAGAAACCTCCGGAGCAGTCCAATCCTGTTCTCAATATCCTTGAAAGCTTTGACGGAATCATCTTGCATCTGAATCTCCTTATTCGTTGATGTTGCAGTCATTTTCCTCAATCTCACCGGGAAAAGCAAGCGGCCCGATGGGCCGTTCCAAGCTGAAATTGAAAGGTTGCTCCTCCAGACCCCGTTCTTTATACTCAGAGGGCTTAGAGGAGAAATAATATCACGGCTACTGCCCCCGGCAACTCGCCGACAGGCTAAAGAAACCTCGAAAATCAGCCGATTAATAGAGGATAAGAGGGTCATCCGTACCGGCTCTCCGCACCCAAACTACCATGGATCTATGGACCCGCTGACCCCGATATTTTTAGTCATCATTTCCCTTGCCGCAATCCTGTTCCGCAGGCCTTTTCAGGATTTTCCTCTGGATGATGATTTTGCCATCTACACTTACCGGGCCCGTTTTGCGTCGCAAGGGTTTCAGTGGAAAAAGGATCTGCAAATCATCGGCATCCCGATGTGGAAAATGCTCTTGCTGGACAAGCTCTATGGCTCCAAAGAGGGCGGCGTTCAGCGTATCCGCCATCTACAGACCGCTTTCCATCTTGCGGGTTCACTGGCTATCTATGGAGCCTTGTGGAATTTCACCCATAACCCCTGGGCCAGTTTCACCGGAGGCCTGCTTTATTCCTTTTATGGCACCTCTCCTGACCTGACAGCGGGCTCTTTCAATTTCGAACAATTTTATATTCCCTTTATCTTTTCCGGGCTGGCTTTTTTGCAAGCCGGGCCCGAGTGGGTGATCCTGGCAGGGCTCTGTTTTGGTCTCGCCACCCTTCCCAAATACACCACCGCTCTTTTCACCTGTATTTTAGCACCCTTGGTCTGGATTGAGTTCGGCGGGGTGGCCTCGGCCCAGTTTGCTCTGACTGTAGCAGGAGTGATGGCACTTTCCAACCTGACGGAATGGAAGATGGGATTCTGGGATGCCCCATCGCGCAAACAAATGAAAACCCGTATGGCCACCACCCTCAGACTGACCCGCACCAAAAATATGCACTTCAGCATTTTGTTTGAAATCGGTCAGCTGTTCAAACAGGCCCTGCCTGTCTGGCTGGGTCTCATTCCGCTTGGAACCTATTGCGTGCAGAACCAAAGCATCTGGTTATCTGCTTTTTCCCTGACCCTGTTTAGCATGATCATTTTCCAACGAGCGTTTTCCCGATATCACTATCTGCCATTATTTGGCCTGCTTTCACTGGGCTGTGGTTTGGGCATGGATGCCGTGCTGGCTCTGGAGCAAGCAACGATGATTCTTGCCAGTTTCGCGGCTTTGCTGGCGTGGAATTTAAAAGCCATGGCTTTTTATTACCTTCGCCCGACAGAACCTGCAACCTTGGCCCATTACGAAAAATTTGACCAATACCTGTACCTGCCCCGGCTGGGGAAAATTCTCAAACGTCTGATGAAAATGCGCGGTGAAAGCGGTGAGCGGATTTTTGTCTGGGGGACTTTTTCACAACTTTATCATCTGACCGATTCGCCCGCTTCCGACAACTTCCTGCATCACACGATCGGCCCCTGGGACACCCCGGACCTGGAAGGTTTTTACGACAGTTTTGTGGGCGGCCTTTTACGCCACAGACCCAAGTACTTGATCAAGAGCTTCACCGATCTGGATGTCCAACGTCTGGAAGAAATCACCGGCCTGCGCTACAAACTCCTGAAAGTCGTGCTGGCCCGGTTCCCGGTATACCGTTTGGAATCTTTTAAATCCGTTGCGAAAAACCCTCTGACCCTGCCCTGGCAGGAAAAAATGCGTCACATGGATTCACTCACCCAGGGCGTGTGGCACGCACCGGGTTTTGATCGCTCCGATGCAGACAGAGGAAAACCTGAAATCGCCCTTAAGGAATGCAGAAAAGTCATCAAACTGAACAAACTGGATGTGGAAGGATATGATTATATGGGAGAAATTTATACTTCCATGGGACTCACCGAGCAGGCCGAAACAGCGTTCGAAAATGTCCTCAAATATGCTCCTGACTGGCCCAATACCCGGTTAAAACTCTGTGATATAAAAATCGAACTGAACAAGCTTGATGAAGCTCTCACCTTGTTGAATGAGGAAACAAAACGCTTCGGTTATGACTTGAAAATTGCTTTTTTGCATGGGTTGCTTCAAAAACTCAATAAAAATTATGCAGAAGCCCTGATAGATTTTGAAAAAATCCGCCGGCAAGAACCTGATCGCCATGACTGCTGGCAATTTTCAATCGAATGCATGCAAAACCTAAAGGACCGAGATGGCCTTAAAAACCTGCACACCGAAGCCTGGGATGTGAATGACACAAAAGACCGGGAATGGTTACAGACTTTAATCATTAAAAACATTGCCCAAATGGATTCCAGCCTAAGACCAGATCACGAAACCTTGGACCTCTATCTACAAAAAAACCCGGAAAATGGGATCCTGCGCTATGCATTCGCTTCTGCCTTGGAAAAATTCGGGGATCGCTCAGGGGCTTATGAACTATTTGAAGAATTAGCCACCTCCAGCAAGAATTATCCCCATATTCAGGCCAATGCCTGGTTCAGGATGGCTTTGTTGGTTTCCCAAGACAGGCAATATCAACTTCTACAACAATGCCTTAAACGAGACCCCTTGCATCAAGGAGCCAAAGATTTGTTGAACAAAAAACCTCAAACAACAGAAGTTATGCAACTCCCTGTTCAGAATTCCGCAAAAAATACCGAAAAGATGAAGACAAACCCAAATTATCAGGAAGGTTCCCCTTTGAAAGTCAGCGTTGTGGTTCCCAATTGGAATGGAATGCGGTTCGTGGGAATGTGCCTCGACTCCCTTGCCAAACTCGATTTCGAGGATTACGAAGTCATCGTGGTCGATAACGGCTCTGTCGATGGTTCCCGCGAAATGATCGAGGAGCAATACCCCGAAGTGCGACTGCTGAAGATGCCCGACAATATGGGGTTCGCCATTGCCTGCAATGAAGGGATCAAAGCATCCAACGCAGAATATATCGTATTACTCAATAATGATATCGAGGTAACCCCCGACTGGCTGAGAGAACTTTATGAAGGCATGGAGCGCCACCCCGAATGCGGCATGGGTACTACCAAAATGATGTTTCTCGACCAGCGAGATGTGTTCTACAACACCGGTGACTTGTTTCACAGTTGGTCCGCAGGCGGTGGCCGTGGTCAGGGGGAGAAGGACATAGGCCAATACGAAAAAGAAGACTATGTTTTTGGAGCCTGTGCCGGGGCCGGAATTTATCGGCGCGAATTCTTCAATCAGGTGGGATTATTCGATGAAGATTTCTTTATCTTCGCGGAAGATGTCGATCTCAATATGCGGGGCCAGTTGCAGGGGCTCAAATCCGTTTACCTGCCCAAGGCCAAAGTTTTTCATATCGGCACTGCCACCGTAGGCTTGTACAGCGATCGATATGTTTACCTATGCAAGAGGAATGATATCTGGGTTTTCATCAAAAACTATTCTCTCAGCATGTACTTCAAATATCTTTATTCCATCTGGAAACACCAGTTTACAGACATCAAATATTTTACCTATCGCGGGCAAGGCCAGGTCCTTTGGAAAAGTAAATGGGATGCTTTGAAAATGCTTCCACAGATGTTATTCCGGCGACTCCAGATTCAACAAGCCCGGACCATACCCGATTCTGAAATCGAAGAACATATAATCACCGATTGAATAGAATTTCATCTCCCTGACCGCACAATTCCGGGATGTAATTATTTAAGTATGCTGTCCCCTGCCCCGATAAGACTATAATAACAATTGTACTTAGCCTTAAGGATAGATTCCTATGACCCAAGTCGTCGTTTTAAAACAGGAAGATCAGGAAGTTTTCAACGACCCCAATGATCCACGCCTTTTTGACCATGATCTGCACCTGCAAGTAAGAATCAAGAAGCATTTGTATGACTCAGAATCCACATCTATAGACTTGGGCCGTGAGACACCATGGGATAAAAACTGGAGTATCCTGCAAATCCCAATCACCGACAATTGCAACTTACTCTGCAAACATTGCCCGAGAGAAAGCAAATACCTGCGCAAAGACATCTCGCTGGAAAACTTTAAAAAGTATCTCTCCCGATTTTCTCCTGACAACTTCGAATGTTTACTGCTAAGCGACTTTGGAGAACCCTTGATCAGAACAGATTTGATGGAAATCCTGCGTTACGTCAAGACTCGGGGCTTTAAACAAGTTCAAATTGTAACTACAGGATCTCTACTAACTGAAAAGTGGTGTAAGGCCATCGTTGAAGAAAATTTATTACAACAAGTCCTGATTTCCATCGAAGCCTCTTCAAAAGAGTTGTATGAATACATTCGCGGTTCGGACTTTGATTTGATGAAAACAAATGTCAAGCGTTTGGCGGATTATAAGAAGTCCATAGGCTCGCCTTATCCCGTCTTGTATTTTAACGCCGTTTGTTTGAAAAAGAATATAGACGAACTGCCCGGCATTATGGATCTGGCCCATGAATTAGGCATCAACTATGTTTACTTCGTTCATCTCAACGCTGTCCCCTCGGATGTTTACAAGGACAGAAGGGAAGAACTTAGTGACAAGTTATATTTTGAAGACCAACATTTGAATACCTGCGATAGAGAACACATCGAACGGGTATTTAAGGAAATTGACAGGAAATCCAAAGAATACCAGATTCCCTACTTACCGCCTGAAGAGTATCTCGCCGTAAAGCAGCCATGCCTTGAGGAAAACAAAGTAGAAGAAAAAAAGGGATGCCACATGCCCTACTCATGGTCCCAAGTAGATCCTGAGGGAAATGTCTACCCCTGTTGCCAGATTTCCCGGCGTTATTCAGTGGGAAATTTAAATGATCAGGATTTTGAAGGCATCTGGAACAGCGAAAAGTTTGTTGAATTCCGGGAAGGACTCACCAACGGCAAACCCAATAGATGGTGCGAGGTGTGCAACGTCTATAACGGCAAACGATTTTAATCCGATTCCTTTTTTCTTCAGCCAGGTATGGAGCCACTTAAAAAAGAGATCATCCGTTGCATCCTCACTGACAAGCTGGAACAAGCCAGCAAAATTATAGATCAATCTCCTCAGCTGGAGCAACTGGCGAGCCTTCTCGATAAAACACCGCGAAACCACGCTCCTTTAGCGGGGTGGAATTCGCCTCTCCCAAAATTCATCACCACATCGGTTTCCTACACCTGCGGTATCGGTTGCGAAATGTGCAACGCCGGATTTGCGGATAAAACCTCCCTGTTCGAAGACTATAAACATCTGACCCGTGAGGAATTTGAAGCTCTGTCGCCATGGATTGAGAACGCCACGCATGTTGCTCTGGTAGGTTTGGGCGAAACTCTGGACTCTCCACATCTTGAATATTTCCTGGAAAAACTTAAAGACAAGATCACTTTTATTTCTACAAGCGGGGTGCCCCTGAACAAAAAGATCATGGAAAAACTGATTCAGGCCCAACTGCATTACCTGAACCTGTCATTTGACGGGAAAACCACAGCCGGGCACGGCGGAGGGCGGGACAGCTATATCAACAAATTCTGGGAAAAGGTTGGACTTATCCAGAAAACCAAACAGACCCTGAATGTTTCGCACCCGATCCTTCACCTGACAGTGGCGGTCGATTCTGAAAATATTAACCAGCTTGATGAAATCATAAATTCCGCCAAATCACGCGGCATCCTTTCAGTCGACCTCATTTATATGGTGCCCAATAATCAAACCCTTTACGAAAAATCCGTATTCACAGACCTGAAAAATTTTAGACAAAAGCTCAACCCCGTGATGGACAAATGGAACGGGGCGGGAATGCATGTCCGCTTTTATGAAAAAGCACAAGTGGACCACTCGCCCGAAGCCTGTTACTTCGTGGACAAACACCTGATGTTCAATTTGAACCGGCAAAAACCGGACTTGTGTTGCGGCTCGCTGGATATGCCTCTGGAGATTAATGGACTTACCCCGGAGGAATACTGGAACTCTTTTCCCTTTCGCTATTTCCGTTCCCTGCACTTTTCTGCAGTGCGTGAAGACCTGCCGGAAATCTGCCAGAACTGCTGGGTACTCCAGCCGGAAAGGTTCAAGGATTCTTTCCAAAATGAAAAACCTGCAGACTGCATGAAATGGTACCGCGAGGCCGGGCAGTTCAAATTGGCAAATCAAACTGAGGAAGCGGAACCTCTCTATAAAAAGATCATCCGGGTTTCCAGAAACCCGGAACTTGTCGGCAAGGCCTGGTTTCATCTGGGAGAATTGAGCCTGAAAAATAACCGTCAGGATGAAGCCCTGGAGCGCATGAAAAAAGCGGTTCAATTTTGTTATGACCATGCCCTGGCTTTTGCCTTTCTTGCCCTGCTCATGCGATGCACAATCGACACGGAAACATCTGGTCGCCACCGAAAACCAGAGCAGGAGTTCCTTGAGTTTTTTAAACCCGCCAACATCACAAAAATGGAAGCCACAACCCCGTCTCTATAACACCCCCAGACACGGTTTTTCATCTGCCCAGCACGCTTCCAATATGATTTGTTTTATCATTGCAGTTATGATTAAATCGCCTAAGTGAGTTTTATTCCCCAGTGGCTTGCCACCGGTGGCTCGCCGGTTTGCCCGCACGAAACCTCCAAAGGTTCGCTCGTTCATGACAACCACGCTGTTTCCCATAAAATTTGAAAGTGCTTATCGAGCCGAGGACTCTTCTGAGGAAGAATTGTCACCGCCTTCAGGTTTGTGCTTTACAAACGAAGGGCACCTTCTGCTTGCCGATGATTTCAATCACCGCATTCAGGTCTACGACTCCCAATTCAACCTTCTGCATAGCTTTGGGAGCAAGGGAAAAGATGCGGGTCAATTTCAATATCCCAAAGGCATCGCGGTAGACCCTGAAGGGAATATCTACGTGGCCGACTGCTGGAATCACCGGGTACAGAAATTTGATGCAGAAGGAAACCCTCTTCTCACCTTCGGCGCTTGCGGCGATGCCAAAGGAGAACTGAATGAGCCCTATGACATTCTGGTAGAGCCTTCGGGCAACCTGGTTGTTGTGGAACGCTACAACCACCGTATCCAGTTCTTCGATCCCCAGGGCGTTTCACTAGGCTGGGTGGGAGATCGAGGAACTGTTGTAGAAGAACAGTTGGCAGAACTTCAGGGAACCCCCGCCGACCTGCTGGCTCCGCTTTTATTTGAATTCCCCACTTCCATTGCTAAAGACAGCCAGGGAAATTATTTCATCACCGATAGCGGCAACCACCGGGTACGCAAATTCAACCCCCAGTGGCAGGAAATATTATCGTTCGGGAAAATGGGAACCGAAGAGGGGCAGTTCCAGCATCCCCAATATGTGACCGTAGCTCCCAACGATCTGCTTTATGTCGCCGACCTGAATAATGAACGTGTTCAGGTTTTTTCTCCTTTTGGTCAGTTTTTATTCGCCATAGACGGAGCAAATTCCGAGCAGGCTTTTGAAGCTCCCTGCTTGACCGCGATAGACTTGAAAGGTTGCCTGCATATTGGTTTCACCTTCAACACTCGAATACATAAATACCTCATTCCGCTTGTTTCCCAGAAGACCCTGACAGAAAGTTTACTTTCAAACCCCGCTCACACTTTTTATCAGGCGCTTTCTCTGGAGCAGGAGAATGACAACCCAAAAGCTCTGACGGCGGTTGAAAAAACCCTTAGCCTTTTAAACGAAAACACACCCGGGGAAACGCCGCCTGACAACGGCCTGAAAATGAGTGCCTCGCTTCAGCTCAGCCATCTGTCGGTCAAGGGTACAACAGTCACCGATGGTGCCCTTGGTCTTGCTTGCCGTGCGGCAGAAGAACAATTAGAAGAAGCCAGGAATAATGCTTTGAAATGTTTTCTCTCCTGGCAGGAAGAAGTTGCGAAATTCACCGTACTTTTGCATGAAGAACAAAGAAAAATTATACAAGACCCGGATGGGGTGCGTGATTTCAACCGCGATCTCCATGTCGCCGAGCAGGAAGACAAAAAATTCTACCGCCTGACCCAAAATGAATTCTATTCTTATCGGAAAACGGTTCAGCAATTTTCCCAGTTTATCTGCAACTTGATAGAAAGCAGGCCAGCCGAATCCCAGTCGAAATCCCTGAAGGATGTTCTGCTGAGACAAACGGGGGAAACCCTGAGCCTGATGAAAGAATATTTCGGACAGAAAGAGAAAAGTGAGGAATCCATGGTCCAGATACTGGGGGAATCCCAGGGAGAAAAGGACAAGCTATCCGCCTTTCTCACCCAATTTTACTCCAATTGCAGAACCATGGATCTGCAACAGCATCTGCAATTTGAACAGCAATCTCACTGGTTCAACCTGAGGATTCTGGCGCAAAATACCTCAACGGATGTCAGCCTGGAAAGTTTGGCCGGGAAAACAGCTGGCGATCTTTCCGCGTTTGAAGACATCGTGAAAATCCTGATCGGATTTCATGAAGACTGGCTGGCCTACCCTCAGTTGGAACAGAAAATCTTAACCACACTGGATTCCCTATCAACAAATTCTCCGTCAAATAAAACGGGCAACAAAAAGGATCTCACGCTCACAGATTTTTCTCCCATTTCCTATGACTCCGAGAACCTGGATTTTGCGGGGATTCTCAACGCCCTTAAAGCCGAAGCCTCGCCTTTAAACAAGGAAGGTGACAGGCTGGTTTGGGGACAGGACGAGTTCCAGCTTCCCGGTTTTTCGGACCACAAAGAGGAGCTTGCCCAGTGTGCTTTAAAGTTGATGCAAACCCAGGCCACTTATCAGGAGAAAGCCCAGGAACTCATTCTACAATTAGAAGAACTGGCGCAGAATCGCAGGGATTTGGATGTCCAGTTGAAACAGGCAAAGGTGGAGGATAAAGTTTCTCCCATTACGATCAACGATAATATTGCCATTGTGCAGTTTCAAATCAACCTGATTCGCAGAATGGTCATGAGTCTGGACATCAACCAATCCCTCAACCTTCATCGTCTTATTCTCGCAGGGGCTTTTTTGTCTCTAGCAAATAACGAAAGTTCAGAAGCACAGAAATTTTTCCAGGCTTTTAACGACTACCTTTCAGAGCGGGACCAGCAAGTCCGAAAAATTTCAAAATCCCGCAAGGAAAATACCTTCAAACTCTCGAGCCTTTATAGCCAAGCCAAGGAAAGAGAATCTGAATATAAAATCTCGGAGATTTCAGATTCGATGAAAATTGAAGACGAAATCGAGCGGGTAAAAATTGATTTGGATCGACTTGAGTTTGAATTTCAAAGAAACTCCAAAATAAAAAATGTTCTGGGCAAGCTGGCCGAATTTCTGGGGCCCCTGTCGGCTTCCGGGAAAAACCCGGGTTTTCGGGAAACCCGGATTATTGAAAAAGCCGGCGCGGAAATCGGGCAAACTCTGGCACCTCAAGGCATCCACTATAATAAGGACGGTGATCTGCTGGTTGCCGACTATGAAAACCACCGGGTTTACAGCTATTCCCAGCAAGGAAGTTACCAGTTCCATTTTGGCGGATGGGGCAATGCACCCACCTGCCTGCAATACCCCGTCAATCTATCCACCGATAGCGAAAATTCGATTTATGTTATTGATGAAATAAACCGGGAAATAAAAAAGTTCGACCACCACGGCAATTTCCTGCTCCAGTTTGGTCGGGGAGATTTCGGCTCCATTTTCTCCCTTTCTGTCGATGCCCAGGATAATGTCTGGGTAGCGGAATCCGAACAGAACCGGATAAGGGTTTTTGATGGTCAGGGCAAAATCCTGAGAATGGGTGAAAACTCCAACCTAAAGGAACCTGTCAGTATCCATTGCCTGCCGAATGGGGAATATCTTGTAGGCGACCGGTCAGAATCTTTGCTGAAACATTTTGACGCACAGGACAATCTGATCAGCGAAACAGGTAAAGCCGGTTTGGGAGTAGATGAACTTTATTTCCTGGCCTGGCATCCCAGCCACGGCATTTTCGGCTCCGATTTCTGGAACAGCCAAATCGTACACCTCAACAACCAGCTCGAAGTCCAGAGCGTTTACCACAAGCCAGGTAGAAGAGCCGGGCAGTTAGGAAAAGTGGGCGGGCTTTCCATCTTCAATGACCAGTTAGCGGTGGCCAATTTCGATGGCGGCAAAGTGCAGATCTTTGACCTCTCCTCTTAAAAACCTGAGTCTGCCAGTATTTTAACTGACGTTGGTGATGGGGTAGCGGCGGGCTTTGGAGTTTTGTCGGTTTTCCAACTCAACATCGTGCAGGAATCCGTTGCCCGAGAGATGGTCCCTAAACATTGCCGGTGAATCGTCCCGAAATTTTCCCGGTCGGTACGTTTTTGCTATTTCTTCCATCGAAAAAGGTTCCGGCAGTTTTCGGCATGTTAATGCCCTCTCGCGGATTTTTTCTTCGCTCCAGCATTCGCCGCCCGTTGCGATGAGCACTGTTGCGACCTGATCATCATCTTCAAAACAATAAATATTAGGAAACACCGAGAGGAAAGTTTTGGTATCCCGGGGCTTCAAAGTATTCCCTTTGCCATAAAGGTTTGATCCCACCACGCCACCGGGACTAAGCACCGCGCGAATTTCTTTATAAAACTCCTCGGTCTTCAGATGATAGGGAATGGACCCGCTTTTAAATGCGTCCAAAATGACCCAATCATAGGGCTCCTGTTCTTTGCGGTTCTGGATAAATACTCTCCCGTCTTCTTCAAACACCTTGCAATGTCTGGACTCGCGAAGGGAAAAATATTTTTTGGACACCTCAATGACCTTTCCATCCACCTCCACAATATCTATTTGTAAATTCGGGAACCATGCGCCAAGACAATTGCTAAGAGCGGCTCCGCCTAAACCCACCATGAGCATTCTCCTGGGTTCCGGGCAAAACAGCAGAGAAGCCATGATCATTCGTGAGTATACCAGGGCGAGAGGATTTTGCCCCTGAGTGTCCATCCGGCTTTGCAGGTAATACTCCCCATTACCCTTGAACCAAAGTTCCCGGTGTGCCCCATTCTGGATGACATAAATGTCGTTATATCTGGTTTTTTCCCGGGCCAGAACCTTGATCTGAGGTTCCTCTTTTTTTTCGCCAAACAATCGAAACATTCTAACACCCTAAAAAATTTATCTTTGAAGGAGGATCACCGACCAAAAAGCGTTTTTCATTTCCCTGAAATATGATAAACTTCATTATAAACACGGTTCAATCACCGAAGGGGCCAAACGTAGAAACCGTTCCCTTTCAACCGTTTACACTATTACCTTATATCATAAAGGAATATTGTCCATGCCGCAAAAAGTTTTAAAACATAAAATTGGTTTGGAAACGCATGGCCTGAAAAATCTGGAAAAAATTCACTGGAATTTATCCACTCCACAACTCTACGAACATATCATCAACAATGACGAGGGACACATTTCCCATTTGGGTCCTGTGTGTGTGACTACAGGGGAACATACCGGACGGGCTCCCAAAGACAAGTTCATCGTTCAGGAGCCTTCCAGCCAGGAAAACATCTGGTGGGGAAAAGTCAATCGGGCTTTTACCGTAGAACAATTTGAAGCTCTGTACTCCAGGGTTCTGGCTTATCTACAGGGCAAAGAAGTTTATGTACAGGATTGTTGCGCAGGTTCCGATCCCAAGCACCAGACCCATATACGTGTGATCACCGAGCAAGCATGGCACAGCCTGTTCGCGAGAAATATGTTTATCCAGATCAGGGACATGGACAAACTCGAAACGCATGAACCCGCATTCACCGTCATTCAGGTTCCCGGCTTTAAAGCTGTGCCTGCCATTGATGGAACCAATTCAGAAGTTTTTGTCATCGTTGATTTCGGCAAACAATTGGTTTTGATCGGTGGAACGAGTTATGCCGGGGAAATCAAAAAATCTGTTTTCTCCATCTTGAATTATCTGCTTCCGCAAAAACAATCTGTTTTGTCCATGCATTGTTCCGCGAATATCGGAAAAAAAGGCGACTCAGCAGTATTTTTTGGTCTTTCCGGAACCGGGAAAACCACCTTGTCCGCCGACCCTGCACGCAAGCTGATAGGGGATGACGAACACGGATGGAGCGATCGGGGCGTCTTTAACTTTGAAGGCGGGTGTTACGCCAAAGTGATTCGCTTGTCCAAGAAATCGGAGCCCGAAATCCATGAGTGCACCCGGCGGTTTGGTACCCTGCTTGAAAACGTGGTTTTGGATACGGATACACGCCGCCTCAACCTCGATGATGGTAGCCTCACGGAAAATACACGAGCCAGTTACCCCATCACCCATATTAAAAATGCCGTACTCAATGGAATGGGAGGTCACCCGGATAATGTGATCATGCTAACCTGCGATGCGTATGGAGTCATGCCTCCGGTTTCCAAGCTCACACCGGAACAGGCCATGTATCATTTCATCTCAGGCTACACCGCTAAAGTAGCAGGAACCGAAAAAGGCATGAGCCGTGAACCGACAGCGATTTTCAGCACCTGTTTTGGTGCCCCGTTCATGTCCCTGCACCCATCCGTTTATGCAGATATGCTTGGGGAGAAGATTGCCAAATATAACGTATCCTGCTGGCTGGTGAATACCGGGTGGACAGAAGGACCCTATGGGGTCGGGCACCGGATAGAAATCAAATATACCAGGACTATGATCAAAGCCATTCTTGAGGGTCAGTTGGACGAAGTCGAAACTTATAGGGACCCAATTTTCGGCCTGCATGTTCCGCTCAAGGTCAAAGGAGTTCCGGATGCTATCCTGCAACCGCGAAACACCTGGGCCAAGAAAGAAGCTTACGATGAGAAAGCCAGCGAACTTGCAACCCAGTTCATAGAAAATTTCAAAGAGTATGAAAACAACGTAGACAAAAAAATCCTGGATGCCAGTCCGAATCCTTCCGGATTAGCAAAAAATGACAAAGGAAAAATTCATGAGCTGAGAAATTAACCTTCCTTAAGCCCATGAATCCTTAATTAGAGTTAGAACTGTGGATTCAGCACCTATTATTGCATTAACCATGGGAGACCCGGCAGGGATTGGGCCTGAGGTCATCATCAAAGCTTTTCAGGATGACACCCTGCATCTTCAGTCCCGGGCGGTTGTTGTCGGCGATGCTCGCCTGCTCCAGGAAACCGCGAAAAAGTATGCCCCGGAGATTCTGGTTCACACTGTCAACCGGCCTGAGCAGGGCTGGTACCAGACCTGTACCATTGATGTCATTGACCTCAATAACGTTCCCGAAAATATTCCCATTGGTAAACCCAGTTCTCAGGCCGGTCAGGCCAGCTATGAAGCGATCAAAACCGCCGTGGACCTGGCACTCAAGGATGAAGTCTCTGCCATCACTACTGCACCCATTAATAAAAAAAGTCTGCATCTTGCGGGCCATCCTTTTCCCGGACATACCGAACTGCTGGCTCATCTCACGAATTCCAAACAGGCCGCGCTCATGATGGCAGGCAACTCACTGAGGGTTGTACTTGCCACCACCCACGTCCCTTTGGAACAAGTCAAACCTCTTATTACCGAAGAAAGGGTGCTCAACACCATTCGTATGACTCACGAATGGCTGACCCGGCATGTGACCGATGTCCCCAGTATTGCGGTGACCGGACTCAACCCGCATTGCGGCGATGGAGGTATTTTTGGACAAGAAGAAACCGATCACATTTTGCCTGCACTGAAAATCGTGCAAAAGGAAGGCATTCAGGCCAGCGGACCTTTCTCCGCCGATGCCCTGTTTGGCAGACCGGATTCCCAGAAATATGACGCCGTGGTCTGCATGTATCACGACCAGGGAATGATCCCGGTAAAAATGGACTCCACCGGACAAGCGGTAAACATCACTCTGGGGCTACCCATACTGAGAACCTCCGTAGATCATGGCACCGCATTCGATATCGCCGGGCGCGGCAAAGCCTGCGCTGAAAATCTTAAAATGGCTTTGCGAACAGCGGCACGACTGTCTCAATCCACCCTATCCATGAAATGAAGAAGAGGCCGCTCGGGCAAAACTTCCTGATCGACCCCGGCATCGCTCAGAACATCATCCAACTGGCTCAGGTCCAGCCGGGAGAGCCTGTGGTGGAAATCGGACCGGGAAAGGGTGTCCTCACCCAACTCCTGATCCAACAGGCAGACTCACTAACCGCCATTGAGATTGATCCCAAACTTTCCAGGGATCTGCAAAACCGTTTTGGCGACACACCGTCTTTTAAACTGGTTGAAGGTGATGCGGCAAAGTTTGACTACAGTTCCCTGGGAGTAGGACTTAATATTGTTTCCAACCTTCCTTATTACGCTGCCACCCACATCATGAAAAAACTGATTCATTACCGCAAACATATTCGCTCCATGACATTGATGTTGCAAAAAGAAGTGGTGGACCGATTAACCGCTGAACCCGGTCAGCGGGCATATGGTTCGCTCTCCGTCTATGTGCAGTATCATTGCGAAGTTCAGCGGTTGCTTGAAATTCCCAACACTGCGTTTTCGCCGAAACCAAAAATTGATTCTTCTCTCGTCGGCCTGACACCCCTGCCCCAACCGAGAGTGCAGGTGGAAGACCCTAAACTATTTTTTAAAATGGTGAATTCAGCGTTTTTGCATAAAAGGAAAATGCTGAAAAATAATTTAAACGACTGGCAGCACCTGTTTACCGAGCATAATGGTCAGGCTCGATTGGCCGATATTGACCTGAGCCGGCGAGGAGAAACCCTCTCGCTCGATGAATTCGCAAATCTCGCAAACTATCTGCACACACAAAATGGTTGATTCAAATAAAGGGAAAGTCGTTCTAGTCGGTGCCGGGCCGGGTGATGTCGGCCTGTTAACTTTGAGTGGCAAGCAGTGGTTGCAAAAAGCCGATGTCATCTTATACGATCACCTGGTCAATCCGGATATGGTCCGCTTCACCCAAAAATCAGCCGAGATGATCTATGTGGGAAAAAAAGAAGGCGTAGCCTCTATGGAACAGGAGCAGATCAATCATCTGCTCATCAGCAAAGCCCGTGAAGGAAAAATCGTTATCCGCTTAAAAGGCGGCGACCCTTTCCTGTTTGGACGCGGGGGAGAAGAAATTCAGGCCGTGCAGAAGGCAGGAATCCCTTTCATCATTGTTCCGGGTGTGTCCTCGGTAACCGGCGTTGCGGCCTATGCCGGTATCCCACTCACGCACCGCCATCTTTCTTCCACCCTTTCTATCATTACAGGGAGCAACGAAAAAAATCAGGGCGATATTCATATCGATTGGGAAAAAATAGCCGCCCGGTCCGGGACTTTGGTTTTTCTCATGGGCGCACGCAAACTTCCTTTAATTGTTGAAAAACTCATGAAATTCGGGAAAAGTCCGGACACCCCCATCGCCGTTGTCCAATGGGGCACAACGGCCCGGCAGAAAACCTGGACCGGCACCCTTGGCACCATTGTGGAAATTTCGGAAAAAGATAAAATTTCGCCTCCGGCTTTGACCATCATCGGAGAAGTGGTAAGCCTGAAACCCATCATCGAATGGTACGAGCACCTGCCGCTGTTCGGCAAAACCGTGCTCGTCACCCGAAAAGGCGATCAGGCCGAATCCATGATTGACCGCCTGCGAGAGCTAGGGGCCGAGCCCTTCTTTTTTCCAGTAATCGAGACCGTTGCCCCGGATGACTGGTCACCCCTGGACAATGCGCTGAACAACCTCTCTCAATACGATGGACTGATATTCACCAGCGTCAATGGCGTGCGGTTTTTTGCCGAACGACTCAAAGCTATCGAGCAGGACATCCGTGAGTTGAAAGGGGTTCGCGTCTACACTATCGGACCCAAAACCGCCGAAGCGGTTCGCGACCTGGGGATTCGCGTGGACGTAGTACCAGAAAATTTTGTCGCCGAATCCCTGATCGAAAGCATCAAAAATATAAAAGGCCAACGGTTTCTTTTACCCCGCGCTAAAGTTGCCCGCGAAATCCTGCCCGAACAACTGCGGGAAATGGGAGCCACCATCGATGTCGTCCCGGCTTACCAGACCATCCTGCCTTCCCCATCTGTGGATGCCCTGGAAAAGAGACTCAAAGAAGGGAGCATTGATGTCATCACCTTTACCTCCTCCTCCACCGTCACAAACTTTTTGACCTTAACAGGAAAAAAACTCCTCCCCGAAATCAAAAAAACAAAAATCGCCTGCATCGGTCCCATCACTGCAAAAACCGCCCAGGATGCCGGCTTGAATGTAGATATCATGCCAGACCAATACACCGTATCGTCCCTCCTGGATGCTATCGAAAACCACTAGGCGTGGAGCCAGTGTGCCGTCGCTTTTTTAGCAAGCAATAGGTGTCTCGGCTCAATAAAGCTCTTGCCCAGTTCCCTCCCACGGGAGTGGGCGCTAGGCGTGAGGCCGACTGGCAATAGCTTTTTATTGCCAGCAACAGTACTCTCGGCCTGGCAAGCCTTTGCTATCTGCCTCCCCTGCTAAGGGGCTCGCCGACTTCTAGTGGTTGTACCCATTACAGGTAGGAGGTATAATGTGCGTTCAATAAACAGACCTGTTCACCAACGTCCATAAGGGATGCTGATATGTCAATACGATCCATTCGAGTCAGCCACATTGTTCTGAGCACTGAAGAACTTGCCAATGTGCTTCTCGATCACCTCAGAGAGGATGAGTATAAGGACCGCGAGATGCTGTTCAAAGTGTTTGCCAAAATGGCAAAAAAATACAGTGCCTGCGGGTCCCGCCATAAAAGCGGTGACCTCGGGTTTCTCGAACATAACACCTCCGCTCCCGAACTGGAAAAAGCGGCCATGCAAGCTCCGGTCGGTGAGGTCCAGGGACCCATCAAGAGCAAATTTGGTTACCATATTTTCATAATTACTAAAGAAGAAGAAATGGGCGATCTCGATACAGATGGGACCTCGCTTCCTATAGGTGCCGGACCCGGCACTTTATAGGTCTGCCATACCCTTCATGAAACTTAAAGGCATTCATCACATCGCACTAAATGTGACAGACTTGGACCGCGCTGAGCGTTTTTATACGGACATACTCGGATTCAGCGTCACCCATCGGTTTTCCACAGGACTGCGGCACATCATGCTGGATACCGGCAACGCCGCCATCGCCCTTTTTGAGGCCCCGGATCTGGAAGTCAAAGCGGCGATGAACCTTCTCAGCGAAGACGGATACTTGCACCTTGCCTTCGAAGCCAGTGCCGCTGACTTTGATAATATCGTAAAAGAACTTCAAACAAAAAATGTAAAAATAGATAACGGCCCCGTAAAACGTGGAGATGGTGAGTCCATTTATTTTAACGACCCCGATGACAATCATCTTGAAATTCATTACGACAATTCCAGCTCATCATGATTGAACCCATTCTCGAAAAAGCTCTTGCCGGCCACAGAATCTCACAGGATGAAGCACTGGAACTGTTTGCCACAACAGATATCCTGCTTCTCGGAAATGTCGCCTCCCGGTTGGCCCGAAAAAAAAGAGCGGATAAAACCATCACCTATATCGTGGACCGTAATATCAATTACACCAATGTCTGCGTGACCGATTGTTCTTTCTGCGCGTTCTACCGCAAGGAGCCGGACACCGACTCCTATGTCCTGCCCTTTGAAACGATCGCGCAAAAAATTGAGGCAACGATATCAGCCGGAGGCAACCAGATTCTCCTGCAAGGTGGACATCACCAGAATTTGAAGATCGATTATTTTGAGGACCTGTTCCAAAAAATCAAACAACGTTTCGACATTCATCTGCACGCCCTGTCTCCCGCTGAAATCATTCATACCAGTCGGATATCCAAACTCTCATTGGATGAAACTCTCACACGGCTGAAACAGGCGGGACTGGATTCCATACCAGGCGGCGGGGCAGAGATTCTCGTTGACCGGGTACGCAAAATCATCAGCCCGAAAAAATGCATGACAGATGAATGGTTGGAAGTCATGGAGCAGGCACACGGCATGGGCATCCCCACCACCGCGACCATGATGTTCGGCCATGTCGAGACCCTCGAAGAACGCATTGAGCATCTTGAACGGCTGAGAAAATTACAGGATAAAACCCAGGGCTTCACCGCATTCATCGCCTGGGGATTCCAGCCGGGAAACACACAACTGCAAGGTGACAGCGGAATAAAAACCGCCGTGACAGGGTTCGAATATCTCAAAACCCTTGCCATCAGCCGAATATTTCTCGACAACTTCGATAACCTGCAATCCTCATGGGTGACCCAGGGACCAAAAATCGGGCAGGTATCGCTTTATTACGGGGCCAACGATATGGGCAGTACGATGATGGAAGAAAACGTGGTCGCCGCCGCAGGAACTGTCTATTGCATGGACGAAGAAGAAATCAGGCGGCTCATCTCCGACAGCGGCTTCACCCCCCAACGCCGCAACATGAAATACGACTCACTCCCGTGAGAGGGAATATGGCAAAGGCTAAATTGAGTCGAGACAACTCTTTGCTCGCCAGCAAAAGTTATTGCCGTTTGCCCCTGCGGGGCACAAAGTGGCGAAAAGCAGAAATCAGCCAACCCTCCCCAAGCCCCTCCCTATGAAAGGAGGGGATATAAAAGTATTGCGCTTGATGGTGTTGTTTGCTTGACGGGCAATGCAGTACTGGCCCCACGCCTAGTGGTTAGAGAGCTCTTCGGCCCAATAAGGTTTGTACTGCAAAGCGGTCGGTTCCTTTAGCCAGCATGAACGCGGTGAACGACTGGCGAAGTGAATGTGGAGTGACCTGCTTTTCCACGCCAGAGGTGGTCAACGCGGCTTTAAAAAATTTAGTAACACTGCGAGTTGTCAGTGACCCCCCGCGCTCGCTGGGAAATAAATAATCACCCGGTTTCTTATTGCCAACCTGCCTTTGCAGAGCGTCTTTAAGACCACCGGAAAAAATAGTCGTGCGTGCACTCAGCTTGCCTAGTCCCGGAACAAACAGCATCAATTTATTGAGGTTCATATGCTGAACCTTAACCGCCACCAGTTCAGAAACACGCAAACCCGCCGTGTAGGCCAGCTCTATCATCAATCGGTGTTTCAGGTTCTCTGCCGAGACAGCTATTTGGCGCACTTCACTGACCGTCAGCACCACGGGTTTTAGCTTCTTCTTGCGAGGCCGCTTGAATCCTTCCAGAAGCAGTTCATGATTATAAACAGCCATATAAAAATAACTGAGGGCGTTGTAGGACTGGTCCACTGTTGACCTTGATTTTCCTTCCTCAACAAGGCCCTCCAGATAAGTTCTGATATCGTCACTCGAAACGTTTTGCGGATTGGTCAGGTCTTTGTCCCGCACAAAATGCCGCAACTGCCCAAGATAGGCTTTGATGGTTTGCGGACTGTAAGCACGCTGCTCAAGGTTGCCTTGAATGGCGCTGAACAATCTTGTTATGGATAGGGGACGGGTGGTAACACGGTTCATGATGAATTCTCCAATAGGCGTGGCCCCCTCACAGGGGAAGATGGTTAGCGGAACACAGATTTCCGCTATTGGAGATCAATATAATCAATATGTTACAGGAGGTCAAGCGAAAAGAGGAAGAAAATCAATGAGTTACCACTGGGCGTGGGGCCAGTACTGCATCGCCCGTCAAGCGGACAGAATACTCAAGCGCGATACTTTAATAATTCCCCCTGATAAGGGGGATTAAGGGGGGTTGCAAATCAGCAGTTATGTTGCTCGCCTGCGAAAATTATTGCACATTGGCCCCACGCCTAGTGGTAAAGCGAAGAAGCTTTATATTGCGAAATACCGCGTGATAAGAGGACATTGAGGACAGCGACTCCGGGAACACCGAGGATCATACCGGTAATGCCAAACAGTTCCCCACCCAGCAAAACGGCAAAAATCACAGCTACTGGATGAAGCCCGATATTATCGCCCACCACCCGTGGTGTGATGACCATTCCTTCTATGGCCTGGACGAATGCGAAGACCCCCGCGACACCCAGCACCGGCAACCAATCCTGAGTGTGAATATAAGTCATGATCGCAGCAGGCACCAGACCCAGAATCAATCCCAGATAGGGAACCAGGTTGACCAGCCCGGCCATCATTCCAAGCGACAGGCTCATCGGAGTGTCGCATAAAAATAAACCTGCCGAATACATGACGCCCATCAAACCGGCGACCATCAGCTGTCCACGTACAAACCGTGAGAGAATCTGATCAATCTCCTGAATAATATCTTTGGTTTTTTCCTGAAACCGGGTCGGCACCAGCCCTAACAGTTTTTTGTTGATCGAGTCAAAGTCGCGCAGCAAATAAAACATCGCAACCGGAATGATGACCATGTTGGCAACCATCAAAACAATATTGAACAAGTTGGAAATAGACCCCCATATAAACTTGCTGGAAAACTGCAGGACTTTCATCGGCAATTCCCCAAAACGTGACAGCCCTTCGTTGAGAAACTCTTCAACCTTCGCCGAATCCAATCCACTGATCATATCCAGCATCGGACGAATCCACTCCTGAAATATCCCAACATAGGTAGGAATATTTTTTGCGAGGTTTTCCGCCTGCATACTCAAAATCGGGACCAACAATACTACCGACCCCAGCGCAAGAAGGAAGAAAGCCAACATCAAAAACAAAACGGACAGGGTTCTTGAAAGTTTAAGAGAAACCAGCCGATCTACCAAAGGGTCCAACAGGTAAGCCAGCGCAAACGCAATAAAAAAGGGAGCCACCACGCGCCGGGAAAAATAAAGCGCAACGCAGACTCCCAGAATCACAGCAAAAGAAATGAAAAACAGATTTTTATTATTTTCCTTCATGCTCACATATCCGACATAGACAACGGAGGAGCTTCAGGGGCCTTCTTCACAGGTGCCTCCACCCCCTTCTCCCAATACCGATGGAACGATGGCGCAATAAAATCAGCAAGCTTTTCGCTGGCACTGTCAAACGCTTCCAGTTCCGCCTGCAAAGCATTCTCATGTTTAATGGTGGAAAATTCTGTCTTCGCCGCGATCAACGAAGATTCCAGAGTCGATACCACCTTGACATTGATATTGGCTTGAACGGTTTTGATCTCCTCCTTGGAGTTTTCCCCGCGCAAGTTAGATACAGCCGTTCCCACGATAACGATATCGGCGCCTGCTTTCAACCCTATCTTCCGGGCAGAACCCAGATTTCCTTTGATCGCGTTGAGGACGGTTTTTTCAGAAATCATTTCCCGCAGTTCTTCCCGGCCCACCACTTCTATTCCGCCTTCAATCAGGTTGCTGGTCAACTGGGTCTCCGAAATGGGAACGATGTCCCAAAAGGAGGCAACCGGAGCGGTAGTAAAACTTTTCTCATTGATCAGAAGAACCACTTTATTTTCACTGACCGGCCCGGCGATCACTCCAATGCCTGCCAGAGCCTGATTCACTGCGGAGGAGAAAAAACGCATTTCCAGTTTCACATCACTGGTTTTATTTATCAGGTCATCATAAGCTTCCAAAAAGTGATAGCTTCTTACATAATGCGAGGAGCGTCGCAAAATTTTACGCAGGTCTCTCTGGCTCGCTTCAAACTCCTCGCCTCCCAACATTTCTTCCAACGCCGCTTCCAGCCCATTCTTCAAAGCCTGCTTCACGGCTTTTTTCCGGGCGATCACATAATTATCATCTTTCACCTGAACGGTTGCGAAACCCTCATAAACATCACGCATCTTTTGTTGCGCAAACACTTCGGTGTTGTAAAAAGAAATAAAAAAACAGAAACCCGCCAAAAGAGCCGGAAAATATCTCAATAAAATCATTTTCCTGCCCGTTTCTTTCTTCGCACCTTAATGGGGGCGGGTTCTTTTGCCACAAGTTGCTTAAGCGCTTTAATTTCTTTGGGGCTGAGAAACCGGCAAGCCCCCAGGGGAAGCCCTGTCAGATTCAATCCTCCAAAATGGGTGCGTTGCAGTTTAATCACCGGGTGCCCGATATGTTCACACACTCTTTTGATGTGACGGTTTTTTCCTTCCGTCAGAGTCAAAATAAGAAAACAGTTTTTGCCGCTGGCCCTTTGCACCTTGGCCTCTATCGGTTTAAACTGACTGTCCTCAAGGTGCACTCCCCGCGCCAGCCTTTTCAGGGTTTTTTCGTTCGGGACTCCCGACACCTTGACCTTATAGGTCCGCTTCACACCATACCGGGGGTCCAACAGTTTCTTTGAGAGAGCACCATCATTGGTAAACAACAGTAACCCCTGGGTGTTGTAATCCAGACGACCCACAGGAAAGACCCGGGTCTGCACCACCCGGACAAATTCCATAACGGTTGTTCGTCCCCGTTTGTCATCGTTCGTAGTGGTCAAACAAGAGGTAGGCTTATTTAGAATGAGATAGGCCGGTTCCTGATGGCGGGGTATCGGTTTTCCATTAACCTGAATGCGGTCCTTGGCCGGGTCAGCCAGAGAACCCAACTGGGTGACAACCTGGTCGTTCACACGAACCTTACCCTCCTCAATCCATCTTTCCGCTTCCCGGCGGGAAGCGAGACCAGCATCAGCAATAATTTTTTGTAAACGAGTTTTCATGGCAATAGTGGAAAAAATAGAGATTTTAAATCACCCCAGCCCCTCTTTGAAAAAAAAGGGTCCATTGAAGCCCCCCCTTCCACGAAGGGACGGAGAACCTCCGCTGGCAAGTTACAATGTCTTTTTTTGCAAGCAAACGTTTACTCGGCCCAACGAGCCCTTGCCAACCGCCTCCACGGCAAGTGGTTGGGGGGATTTGTTTTTTTATTTCTTCGGGGCATGAAACCTGAGTATCACCCAGTGGAGTTAATCGTGATCTTCCTTGTTTTCGGTGAGAGGCTCAGAAGCTTCCGAGGCGGAGAATTCGATTTGAGTTTGCAACGGAGGGTCTTCTCCTTCCATCTCTTCCCGCAAATCTTCCAGAGTGGGTAAATCGCTCAAATCCTTAAGACCAAAATACTCCAGGAATTTTTGCGTTGTCCGATACATGATGGGCCGACCCGGTACTTTTTTCCGACCTGCGGGACCGATCACCTTTTTCTCTAAAAGGGTCTTGAGCACTCCGCTTGAGTCCACCCCTCGTATGTCATCCACCTCCTGGCGGGTAAGCGGTTGTTTATAGGCGATGATCGACAAAGTGTCCAAACTGGGTTGAGATAACCGGGATGAACGATCGAGCTTCAGGTACTTGCGGATCCAGTCGTTGTATTCATGCCGGGTGCAGAGCTGGTAACCATCCGCCACTTCCATGATCTGCAAATTGCGCGAGCTATATTCTTCTCTCAACTCATCAAGAATGGATTGCAGTTGGTCTTTATCCGTTCCATCAAGGAAAATTTTAGAAAGTTCACTGGCGTTGATCGGCTGATCTGCCGCCAAAAGAACATTCTCAACAACCGATTTTAATTCTTCTCGTTCCATATCTATTTCAATGCTATGGGTTATCTACTCATCAAGCCGAGACAACTTTTTGCTAGCCCGCAAAAGTTATTGCCAGTTGCCCCTGCGGCTAGCAGTCGGGATCGAAGTATTTGCTTAACGCCAGACCCTGAGAGTGGTAATTAGAATTCAAGGCCAAACCATACACCTTTTCAGGCCGTTCCACCACTTTTTCAAATTTCAGGCGACAGAACGTCTGCCCGTCTTCCACCATAAAAGGCACATCGTGGGGGCGAACTTCCATCACCGCCCGGGTACCCTGGTTTATGAGGTCATCGGTTCCGTTCCAGCCGAAACCGGAATCGAAAAAACCCGCATAGTGAGTGCGAAGTTCCCCGCTATTAGGTTCATAAGCAATCATTTCCGCCAACCAGTCGGGCCAGATGCATACCTTTTCCTTCGACATCATTATATAAAAACTTTCCGGTTCCAGAATCAACCGATTCTTTTTGTTGCGGTAAATCGGCTCCCAGAATTCATCCGCCTTGTAATGCTTGATTTTGGACAGATCAATAACTGTTGAGTTGGTCTTGGCCTTGTAAGCAATGATCGATTCCGGCTGGTCCCCTGCAATATCCAGGCTGACATAAACCCCACTTTCCACTTTCACCTGATCGAAGGGAATGGCGAATCCACTCCGATCAAAAAGAATTGGGTTATTTTTATATTTCAATTCCAGCCCCTGTTTTCCCAGCGTGTGGGACGTGATATGCGCGAGCCGTAGCTGGTTCAAGGACAATCCCGTGTGGACCTTTACTGGAAAAGAACGGGGAATGATTTCCAGATATAACTTACCCCGATAACCGCGCGGGATCTCATCAAACCGATGCCCATTATCCACAATGACGCGGGTGAACATATCCAGCCTGCCAGTCGAACTTTTCGGGTTCGCCAGGCCATACAGGGAAGGAGGCAGAGCCAGTTCCTCCATCAGGGGAATCAGATAAATGGCGTTTTTTTCCAATATCCCGCCATCCGTAATATCGAAATCGTAGAGACTGATCTCCTTGAGCTTCGTTTCCACCGGTTCATTTTCCGGCAGGAAACTACATTGAATCCGGTAAGCCTTCGGCCCCAGACGCAAATCCAAGCTCACAGGCTGAATCTGGGAAGCAGTGATCGGCTCCCGGGAATGGATCATCCCCTGACTATGCACCTGTTCAATCAACTGGCAGGGAAGATATCCGGACTTCCCCTTTAAATAAGCCATCAGGTCCGATTCTAATATTTTATTTTCTGCGGTGACGTTCATTGAAATCCAAGAGTTCGAGTGCTGTGGGAAAACCCGCCTGATGGCACCCATATGGCGAAAAAATAGCCGTTTGGCTCTTTTCGCAAGGCATACCCGGTTGACAGGCAGTTTGAGGCTATGATTTAATCGTATTACTCGAAATAATTCAACCTGATTATTAAGGGCACCTCCAAATAATGAGGGAAAGCCTATATATAAGGAATAAAAATCATTTCCCGGCGATCTTTAGACGATTGGTCTTATTAACAATGGGTTCACCCTAAGCAAGGAAAATTATGAGTTCGAAAAGCAAAAACATTGAGTCTGCCAGCAGTCCCCTGAAACGCTCTTTAATAATGTTCTCCTGGCTGAGTGTGTTGGCCGTTGGCCTGTGGGCCTTGATGCACTATTCCACACCTGAAAGCAATCTCGAACCTTATAACAAGTTCCAGGAAGCCAAAGCGGAACATGAAAATACGGCACGGGGAAATGCCGAACCTGCAAAAGCAGAACCGGAAAAACCGGAATTCAAGCTCCCCAGCGATCTGGATACGGGGAACCTGATTAAAACCGCCACGACCATGCAACCGCCACAGTCGCAACTGCCCAGAGAGACATTGGAGCATATCCAGAAAGGTATGCTCTTGACCGAAGAAGGCAAGTATAACGCCGGCGACATAGAATTTGAAAAAGCCTCTAAAATCAGTCCCTATTCACCGGAATTATTTTCCATCTGGGGTGCCGCTCTCCGCATGGCCAAAAAGTTTGTCGGGGCCAACAAACGTTTCGCCCGGGCACATGAACTTTCACCCGATGATGCAGAGATCACTTTTAACTGGGGCATGTCTGAGATGGAAGCAGATCACCCTAAGGAAGCGGGTCACCTGTTTGAAAAAACCATAGCACTTGCTCCCAAACACTATATCGCCTACAACATGCTCGGGAAATCCTATGGCCGCCAGAAAAAGTACGAAGAGGAGATGTCTGCCTACAAGAAAGCCCTGGAAATCAACCCAAGTTTCGCCCAGGCACATTTCGATCTGGGTATTGTATTGAGTATCCAGAAGAAATTTGATAGCGCCGCGCCGCACTTTCTCAAAGCCATAGAGCTGGACAAACAATTCGAAAAACCCTTCGTCATCCAGATGCTGACCGCATTAGGACTTTATGACCCTGCGGCTGAGAAACCAATCAAGAAAGAAAAGGCCCCGGTTCAGCAGGCAAAAGTGGAAACGCCTCCTGAGACTAAAAAAGTCAGTGATGATAAAAAGTCTGAAGGCTCCGACTCCGACCATAAAATGGATGAAGGATCCAAGAAGGTTAAAAACACCACCACGATAAAAGGCAGTATCCAGATCAATGGTAACAAGGCGGATGCCAATACACTGGTATTTCTGGAAACCAAGAACAAGCTGAAAGTTTCCAGTCAAAAAAATCAGACCCTGACCATAAGCCAGAAAAGCTTGAGTTTCAGCCCCAAGCATTCGGTGATACAGGTGGGATCCAGCGTTACGTTTTCCAATGAAGACGTTGAAGTGCACAATATCTTCTCCAAGTCACTCAGCAACCAGTTCAACCTGGGGGCCATGGCATCAGGCTCTTACAAAACCGTTGAGTTCAACCAGGCCGGACCCGTGGTGCTCCGATGCAATATGCATAAAGACATGATCGGAACCCTCTTTGTCGTCCCCAATGGTTATTACACCAGGATCAATGCCGATGGAGGCTACCAGTTTGAAAATATCAAAAGCGATAACTACATCATGCAGGTCTGGAACCCGATGCTGGCTCCTGAAGAGGTTGACGCCAACCTCAGGTCTGCCGACCTGACCGGTGTTGATCAGACTTTCGATTTCAATATCAAGTCCGCTTCAATTCCGGGAGAAATCCACGACATGGTCGACCCGACCGATTACAACGCTATCGTGGACAACATCGAAAGGGAAATGTTCCAGGCTATTGAAGACTGGAAAAACGGCAAGAAATTTATTTCCCGCAAACGCATGTTGATGGCCGTCACCAAGCATTACGCTGGAGAAGGCCTGAAAGGCGCGATCGCCAAAAGCTTCAGTTCCAAACGCAGTATCCTGCTGGAACAGAAAATGGATAAAATCCGTAAAGAAATTTCCGGGTATGGCAAAGCCGGAGTAGAAATCACCGAGACTTCTCTCACCAGTCAGGCCAAGTTCGCCGTCTCACAACTGCGCCTGAACGTTAAGGAACTCGAGATCCGCCTCAAACCCGCCCCTGCGGGCCACTAGGCGTGGGGCCAGTACTGCATTGCCTGTAGGGCGGACTGAATGCTCAAGCGCAAGTAATACTCTCGCACTTAATGACTCCCCCTGATAAGGGGGATAGAGGGGGTTTGCTTAATTCAGCCGAGACAAACTTTTTAGCCAAAAAAGCTATTGCTCGTTGCCTCCCACGCCAGTGGGTGATACTTTACCCGCATGAGCCTACAAATCTTCAACACCCTGACCCGAAAAAAAGAAGAATTCGTTCCCCTGAAAGAAAAGCAGATCGGCATGTATGTATGCGGGGTCACCGTTTACGACTACTGCCATGTGGGGCACGCCCGTGCCGCCATTGTCTTCGACACTTTTTACCGTTATTTCCAATACCTCGGTTACGACGTTAACTTCGTGCGCAACTTCACCGACATTGATGACAAGATCATCAACCGCGCCAACGAAGAAGGCATCGACTGGCAAGAGGTCAACCGCAAATACATCGCGGCGTTTTATGAGGACATGGGACAACTCAATATCGCATCGCCCACTGAAGAACCGAAAGCCACCGACCACATTCCCGAAATGCTCGACATGATCCAGTCCCTGGTCGATCAGGACAAAGCCTACGAATCTCAGGGCGATGTTTTCTACTCGATCAAATCGTTCAAGGACTACGGTTGTCTTTCCGGAAAAAACATCGATGACTTGCAATCGGGAGCCCGTGTCGAGGTCAACGAAACCAAACGCGATCCCATGGACTTTGCCTTATGGAAAAAGAGCAAGCCCGGTGAACCGTCGTGGGACAGCCCATGGGGACCAGGCCGACCGGGCTGGCATATTGAGTGCTCAGCCATGAGCAAAAAATACCTCGGCGACACTTTCGATATCCACGGCGGCGGCAAGGACCTGGTCTTTCCGCACCACGAAAACGAAATCGCGCAGTCCTGCGGATGCACCGGCAAACAACCGGTGCGCTACTGGGTGCATAACGGATTCGTCAACATCGACAAGGAAAAGATGTCGAAATCTCTCGGTAACTTTTTCACCATGCGGGAAGTCTATAAAAAATATCACCCGGAAGTTTTGCGCCTGTTTCTCATCAGCAGTCATTACCGCAGTCCGATCGACTTTTCAGAAAAAAATCTGGAAGACGCCACCAAAGTGCTTTCCCGGTTTTATGAAGGACTGGCAGGCGCACGCGAAAAAACCAAGAGCCTGGATTTAACAACCCTCTCCGACTTTTCAGAGAAGGTGGCACGCCACCCCTTGACGAAAAAGTTTGAAGCCGCCATGAACGATGACCTGAACACGGCGGTGGCAATGGCCCATATGAATGAGGAACTACGGAACCTCAACACAGCAGTCTCAGGCAAGGGCGAGCCTTCTCTGGAAGAACTTGCAATCGCAACAACAGCATGGGAAGCGGCGGGACAAATTCTTGGACTGTTTTTTCTCACTCCCGAAGAATTTGAAAAGGAGCTCTTCGAAATTAAAAATACTGACAAGAATCTGGATGTCGGCAAAATCGAGGAGTTGATCGCCGGTCGCAAATCAGCGCGCCAGTCTAAAAACTGGGCAGAAGCGGACCGATGCCGGGATGAACTGACCGCAATGGGAGTCCTCATCGAAGACACCCCAAACGGCACCGAGTGGAAATTGAAATGACCACGCTCTTTTCAGATGCGTACCTCAAATTCACCGACATTTACAACCAACTGGAAGTTCGCGAAGAAGACCACACCATCCGCGTGCCGGAAAAAGTCATACGCTGTATCTGGAACGACCAACTGTTTTGCACACCTTCTCTCAAGACCCGCGACGGCAAAAAACTGGAAATCATTTATCCCGGACACTGGAATTTCGGCAAGGGTCCAGACTTCACCAGCGCAAGCATCAAGGTAAACGGAAAAGTTTATGAAGGCGATGTCGAACTGCATGTCTACTCCGGCGATTGGAATGCGCACGGGCATTCCGGCAACCCGGACTTCGACAACGTTATCCTGCATGTCTATATGTGGCAGGGCCGGGGCAAAGAACCTCGGGGCAAACGACAAGACCTGCCCTTCCAGTTTGAAATCAAGGATTACCTGACCAAAGGAATTCTTGATCTCAACAATGAACTCGACTTTGAAAACTATCCGGTCCTGAACACCTGCAATATCGGACTGTGCCACCAACCGTTGGCAGAACTTTCAGAAGAAAAACTCACTCAACTTTTGAACGCCGCAGGTGAAGCGCGCGTATTCACAAAAATGGAGCGGTTCCACGATTCAATAATTATAGAGGGCTACGAGCAGACTTTTTACCGGGGTGTTGCCGAGGCAATGGGCTATCCCGAAAACAAACAACCGTTCCAGACATTGGCCGACACTCTGCCATTGTCTGAATTAAAAAATCTGGTGCCGGCAAAAACCAGCAGTGCGGAAAAAATTCTGCACACCCAGGCCCTGCTCTTTGGTATTTCCGGCCTGATGAATGACGAAAATAAAGCCGGCTTTCGCAAACTACTGCCGATATGGAAGGCTTACCGGGATCGGGTTCCGGGTTCCCCTTTGACAAAAAAGGATTGGAGCTTTCGCGCCATTCGTCCGGCCAATTATCCCTACAGACGAATTGCGGCTTTGGCGCATTTGATCGTACGTCACGAAAAATCTGGAATGTTTGCCGACTTCATAGCCAGCTATCAAAAGATTCTCACGTCTACCGGCGGGAAAATTCCGGATAAAAAAACTCTCACTTCTTTCAACGATTTCTTTTGTGTAGCCGCCGATGACTACTGGGCAAACCATTGCACTCCAGATGGGAAGACCCTTCCTGAATCTCAGCAACTTGTCGGCTCAGCGCGATCGCGGGAAATCATCATCAACATCGGTCTGCCCATCGGTCTTATCTTCGCACGGGCGGGAAAGTTCAAAGAGCTGGAAACGGGACTCAACGCCCTCTTCCAATCCGGTAAAAGTGCCAGCGACAACAAAATGCTTCGTTTCATGAAACACTATATTTTTGGCAACCAGAAGGAAATGCTCCAGGTACTGCGCTCCGAAAAGCAAATTCAGGGGCTGATGCAGGTTTATCAGGATTTTTGCACCCAGAACCAGAATAATTGCCTGCAATGCCCGTTTCCCCAAGTAGTAAAGAAGTATTTTTCCTGAAAAACGCCAAAAAAAGCATCAATCTCATTGCACAATCCCGCAATTTCCTCTAAAATTCACATCCCCCTTGATTGTATTGAACTTTCGGGATACAGTGGTTGTTTCCCCACCCAGTAATAAGGAATTACGGCTTTAAATGGATCATTTAGACGAACTGGAAAATCAAAGCATTTTCATCCTGCGTGAAGCATACAAAAACTTCAAAAACCTGGCGATGCTGTGGTCGATTGGAAAGGATTCCACCATTCTGGTCTGGCTGGCGCGTAAGGCATTTTTTGGACATTGCCCCATTCCCCTGGTTCACATCGACACCACCTACAAGATTCCCGCTATGATTGAATATCGGGATCGGGTCGCCAAAGAATGGGGACTGAACCTGGTGGTTGGCAAAAACCAGAAAGCTCTGGATGAGGGAATGAATCATGAGAAAGGACGCTTGGTTTGCTGTGAAGCATTAAAAACCCAGGGCCTGCAATGCATCATGCAAGACCACGGTTACACCGGACTGATTCTGGGTATCCGCCGAGATGAAGAAGGCACCCGTGCCAAGGAACGCTATTTCTCACCACGGGACAAAAATTTCGAATGGAACTTCAAGGACCAGCCACCCGAGTTATGGGACCAGTATAAAACCAGTTTTTCCGAAGACACTCACATCCGCATTCACCCTATCCTGCACTGGACGGAACTGAATGTCTGGGAATATATATTGAGGGAGAACATCCCCATCATTGATCTCTATTTCGCCACTCCGGAAGGAAAACGTTACCGCTCACTCGGTTGCGCCCCTTGTACCGGCACCATTGATTCCAAGGCCACAACGGTGGAAGAGATCGTTGACGA